>ENA-ORTB01000444-ORTB01000444.1-human-gut-metagenome-genome-assembly--contig:-NODE-444-length-56338-cov-7.231011_pt1 | contig 56338 bp, 44 predicted proteins | sample MGYA00241905_ERZ509174 | MGnify/ENA primary metagenome ERZ509174 (study PRJEB26280, sample SAMEA2338851) | human gut metagenome | biome: human gut; feature: human-associated habitat; material: faeces... | reverse complement strand
GTCTATACCCTTAGCAGGGGCACCTCTTCAGCCACTTGAGTATTTCTCCATTGCCTGAATAACAAATCATTATTCAATTTTACTCAACTACGTGAGCAATAACTATTATATCTAATAAACTATTAAATGTCAATCACTTTTTTTCATTTTTTTCAATTATTTTTTCAATCCGTATTTTTACCTCTTTTGCTATCTCTACAGACTTCATATCCTTGTATTCTTCGTAACAGATTGGTTCAAGAAAATGCACTTGTACTTTAATCTTTTCAATTGAGTTTACATCAAACGGTTTATAGGAATCAATTAACGCAACCGGAACAATTGGACACTGTGCTTTCATTGCGCACTTAAAGCTTCCACCTTTAAACTCATTTACATGATTCGGATTCTTTGTACGAGTTCCCTCTGCAAAGATCAGATAATTCCTTCCGGATTTTACTTCTTTTGTTACCTGTACCATAACCCGCATTGCCTGTTTTACATCTTCTCTGTCCAGTGCATAAGCTTTCATACATGCAAAAACCTGTTTTAAAAATGGGATATTCTGAATTTCTTTTTTCATGACTACAGAAAACGGTGTCGGGCATGCATACATAATTGCAAGTACATCAAATAAGCCCTGGTGATTTGGAAAGAACATAAATCCGTTTTCTTTTGGAATATTTTCCTGACCATGAATTTCTATCTCAACTCTTCCACCTTTAATTGCCCGCTCATCGATATAGCGAAGCAGTTCGTATCTTTCTTCTTCGGTATACTTATCCGTATGATTTGCATAATAACAAAGTTTATACCACATATACGGCACTCGTAAAATATTATACAGTACCATTAAAATAATTCTCTTCATAATATCTTTCACTTTCTTTAACTACACCAAACTACTGTAAAACAAACTCCCCAGCAAATTGATTTCACTGAGGAGCACCTGTTTTTAAGTTTCTGTCTGTTCTAATAAGTTTGTAAGTTCTTCTTCATAAGACGGATTTTTTCTCGTAAACTGCTTATAATCCTTTTCATAAGTTTTATATTCATCTGTCTTCATGAATTTCTGAAATTCTTTTTTGGAATTTTCACTCATTTCCTCTGTTACATCTTTCGCCTGCACAATCGAATACTTTTTATTGTTATTTTGAACATAGTAAACAGACAGGCATGGAATCTCCAAAGTAGTTTTACTTTCTGAATCCTCTTTTTTCAGTGTATAAATCGCATACATCAGCTCATATCCATTAAAAGAACCTAATGATTCACATTTTGTAAACTTTACGCTCTTTGCATCATAAGCTTCAAACAATGTCATATAATGTTTGATTTCTGTTTTCAGTTCACTTGAAACTTTGTCCTTTTTATCCATCCCAAAACATTTCTTTACTGCATCTTCATCTGTTTTGGTATAAGCCTCTATTAATGACTTTGTTATTTTTTCAGGGGATTTTGTATTTACTTTCGTTCCACATCCGCCTAATGACAACAGTACAATGACTGCTGTCATAGACAGAAGAATCCCTCTTAATTTTTTCATCATAACTCTCCTCGTACTTATCGTACTTATGCACTCTATTCTTTTGCTGTCTCAGTTTCTTCTTCCGTTTCTTCTGATTCCTCTTCTTTTTCTCTTACTTTTGCAATACTTGCAACTGTAATATCATTTTTCAGATTCATCAGCTTTACACCTGAAGTAATTCTTCCAAGAATGGAGATATCTTTACATTCCAAACGAATAATAATGCCTTCTGTTGTAATCAGCATAATTTCGTTTTCTTCATTGACCGCTTTTACACCAACTACATTTCCGGTTTTTTCTGTAATCTTATAACATTTTACACCTTTACCCCCACGATTTTGGCAGGTAAATTCTCCAACCGAAGTTCTCTTGCCCATTCCTTTTTCAGAGACAATCAGCAGATAATCTCCCTGACAGCTTAACTGCATGCCAATCACTTCATCTTCATCCTGAAGATTAATGCCTCGCACACCCATAGAAACTCTTCCGGTCTGTCTTACATCTGACTCATGGAAACGGATGCACTGTCCGAATTTTGTTATAAGAATCACATCTTTTTTGCCGTCTGTAAATTTAACTTCAATCAGTTCGTCATCATCTCGAAGAGAAATTGCCGCAAGTCCCGTTTTTCTCACATTGCTGTAATCCTCAATCGGTGTCTTTTTGACAACACCTTTTCTGGTTGCCATAAACAGAAATTCTCCGGCTTTGAATTCATTAACCGGAATCACCGCTGTAATCTTCTCTTCTGCCTGAAGGGATAACAGATTTACAATCGCTGTTCCTCTGGCTGTACGGCTTGCTTCCGGAATCTCATAAGCTTTCAGACGATACACACGTCCCATATTCGTAAAGAACATCAGATAATGGTGAGTCGTTGTCATCAACAGTTCTTCCATATAGTCGTTATGAATGGTTGCCATGCCTTTGATTCCCTTACCGCCTCTGTTCTGACTGCGGAAGTTATCTACAGTCATACGTTTGATATAACCTAATTTGGTCATGGCAATCACCGTATTTTCTTTTGGAATTAAATCTTCCATGGATAAATCATATTCATCAAAACCAATAGACGTTCTTCTGTCATCTCCGTATTTTTCAGCAATTAATAAAATTTCCTGTCTGATAACACGAAGCAGAAGGTTTCTATCTCCTAAGATTGCTTTGAGCTCACGGATTTTATTCACCAGCTCATCGTACTCACCCTGCAGGCGGGCACGTTCCAGTCCGGTTAATGCACGCAGACGCATGTCTACAATCGCCTGAGCCTGAACTTCTGTCAGTCCAAATGCAGTAATCAATCCTTCTTTGGCTTCCTGTGTATTTTTACTTGCACGGATAATACGAATTACTTCATCGATATTTTCCAGTGCTTTCAAAAGTCCTTCTAAGATGTGGGCTCTTTCCTGCGCTTTATTTAAATCATATTTGGTTCTTCTTGTAACTACATCTTCCTGATGCTGTAAATAATATTTCAGCATATCCAGAAGATTCATCACTTTCGGCTCATTATTTACAAGCGCAAGCATGTTTACCCCAAAGGTATCCTGAAGCTGGGTATGTTTGTATAACTGATTTAAAATAACATTCGCATTTGCATCTCTTCTCAACTCGATACAAATACGCATACCCTCTCGGTTTGAGTGGTCGTTGATAGAAGTGATTCCATCAATCTTTTTATCTCTTACCAGTTCTGCCATCTTTTCAATCAGACGCGCTTTATTTACCATGTATGGCAGTTCTGTAACAATAATCTGGCTCTTGCCGTTTGGAAGCGTCTCAATATCTGTGACTGCGCGTACTCTGATTTTTCCACGTCCGGTACGGTAAGCTTCTTCAATTCCTCTTGTTCCAAGAATCATAGCTCCTGTTGGGAAATCCGGACCTTTTACGATGGATAAAATTTCATCCATCCCGGTATCTCGATCCTCTTCCACATAGTTGTCAATAATTTTAACAACCGCAGAAATGGTTTCTCTTAAATTGTGCGGTGGAATATTTGTTGCCATACCAACCGCAATACCGGAAGTTCCGTTTACTAAAAGATTCGGGTAACGGGACGGCAGTACCACCGGCTCTTTTTCTGTTTCATCAAAGTTCGGTGCAAAATCAACTGTATTTTTGTTGATGTCTGCAAGCATTTCCATGGAAATTTTACTCAGCCTTGCTTCTGTATAACGCATAGCAGCTGCGCCATCACCATCCACAGATCCAAAGTTTCCATGACCGTCTACAAGCGGATATCTTGTAGACCAGTCCTGAGCCATGTTTACCAACGCTCCATAAATTGAACTGTCACCGTGAGGGTGATATTTACCCATCGTATCACCTACGATACGAGCACATTTTCTATGTGGCTTATCCGGTCCATTATTCAATTCAATCATTGAAAACAGAATTCTTCTCTGTACCGGCTTTAAGCCATCTCTTACATCGGGAAGCGCACGAGATGCAATAACACTCATTGCATACTCAATGTACGACTCTTCCATTTTTTTCTGCAGGTCCACCTCGTGAACTTTATCAAAAATATTATCTTCCATTCGTCTCTCCTTAACTCTGTTTAAGTCAATTTAACATCATATGCTGACCAGAATCACGCACCAAGTCTCACAGACGTTCGACTTGAACAATCTATTCACGCATCAAACTTAAATATCAAGGTTCTTGACATATCTTGCATTTTCCTCGATAAACTCACGTCTAGGCTCTACTTTATCACCCATAAGTGTCTTAAATGTTAAATCCACTTCTGAAGAAGTTTCTTCATCCATAACAACTTTTAACAAAATACGGCGTTCTGGGTCCATTGTTGTCTCCCATAACTGCTCTGCATCCATCTCTCCAAGACCTTTATAACGCTGTATACGATTATTGCCGTCACGTCCGATTTCGTTAAGAATCTCATCCTGTTCTTTTTCTGAATAAGCATAATACACTTTTTTATTCCGTTCAATCTTAAACAAAGGTGGCTTTGCAAGATATACATGTCCCTGTTTAATCAGCTCCGGCATGAAACGATATAAAAATGTCAGAAGCAGGGTTGCAATATGTGCACCATCGACATCGGCATCCGTCATGATAATGATTTTATTATATCTGAGCTTGCTGATATCAAAATCTTCGTGAATTCCTGTTCCGAAAGCCGTAATCATCGCTTTGATTTCCGCATTTGCATAAATTCTGTCCAGACGCGCTTTCTCTACATTCAGAATTTTACCTCGAAGTGGAAGAATCGCCTGAGTCGCACGGCTTCTTGCAGTCTTTGCAGAACCACCGGCAGAATCACCCTCTACGATGTAAATTTCGCACTTAGACGGGTCTTTATCCATACAGTCTGCCAGCTTTCCAGGAAGAGACATTCCCTCAAGCGCAGTTTTTCTTCTGGTTAAATCTCTGGCTTTTCTTGCTGCATCTCTGGCTCTCTGTGAAAGCACAGATTTTTCTATAATGATTTTTGCAACTGCCGGATTCTGCTCTAAATAGATCTCAAGCTGATTGGCTACGATATTATCCACCGCACCTCTTGCTTCGCTGTTTCCAAGTTTCTGTTTTGTCTGTCCTTCAAACTGAGGGTCTTCAATCTTGACACTGATGATTGCAGTTAATCCCTCACGAATATCTTCACCGGAAAGATTCGCATCGCTGTCTTTTAATAATTTATTCTTTCTTGCATACTCATTAAAGGTTTTTGTCAGTGCATTTCTAAAACCAACTACATGCGTTCCGCCTTCCGGAGTTGTAATATTATTTACAAATCCATAAGTGTTTTCTGTGTAGGAATCATTATGCTGCATTGCAACTTCTACCATAACTCCGTCTTTTGTTCCCTCAAAATATAAAATCTCTTCGTAAAGAGCTGTAGTACTTTTATTTAAATACTGCACAAATTCCCGGATTCCGCCTTCATAGTGAAAAACTGTTTCTTTTGGTTCTTCCCCACGATTATCTTTTGCAATAATTTTAAGACCTTTTGTCAAAAATGCAATTTCACGGAATCTGTGTTTCAATGTATGAAAATCAAATACGGTCTCCTCAAAAATTTCAGGATCCGGATGGAACGTAACCATTGTTCCGGTCTTTTCCGAGTCACAATCCCCAATGACTTTTAGTTTATAAATAGTTTTTCCACGTTCATAACGCTGACGGTAAATTTTACCCTCATGATAAATCGTAACCTCAAGCCAGGTCGACAGTGCATTTACAACAGATGCACCTACACCATGCAGACCGCCGGATACTTTATATCCGCCACCGCCGAATTTTCCTCCGGCATGAAGAATTGTAAATACAACCTCTACCGCAGGGATTCCCGCTTTATGATTAATTCCTACCGGAATACCTCGTCCATTATCAATAACCGTAATCGAATTATCTTTGTTAATTGTAACTTCTACTGTATCACAATAACCAGCCAGTGCCTCGTCTACCGCATTATCCACAATCTCATACACAAGGTGATGCAGACCTCTGGATGAAGTACTGCCAATATACATACCCGGTCTTTTTCTTACTGCTTCCAGACCCTCCAATATCTGAATCTGGTCGGCTCCATACTCTGTTTTAATTTCTGTGTTCATCCAATTCCTCCTGTTTCCCTGATATCAGTTAACGATGGTTCCGTCTACTACTTTGAAAAGTTTATTTATCTCAAACCTGCTGTTCACAAATTCATCCAGACCCGTACAGGTAATCATGGTCTGAATATTTTTGATGCTCTCCAGAAGATAATTCTGCCTGTTCACATCAAGTTCTGACAATACATCATCCAGCAGCAAAATGGGAACATCTTTAATTTTTCTTTCTACCAGATGAATTTCTGATAATTTCAATGACAAGGCTGCTGTACGCTGTTGTCCCTGAGAACCGTATTTTCTAATGTCGATATGATTTATTTTAACACACATATCGTCTCTGTGGGGACCCGATGATGTGTTTTTAAATTTAAAATCTTTTTCTCTGTTTTTAAGCAGTATTTCCAGAAACTGTTCTTCTTCCACATTGGGCTCATAAATCAGCTCAATCTGTTCTTTTTCTCCTGTAATACTGCTATGTATCCGCTGTATCACTTCATTCATCTCACGAACAAATTCACGTCTGCTTCGAATTACCGAGGCTCCATAGCGAACAAGCTGTTCGTCCCAGATATCCAGCGTACTCTTAAGACTTTCTTTTTGTGCAATATCTTTTAACAATTTATTGCGCTGATTTAAAATGTGATTGTACTGAAACAAATCCGACAAATAGATTTTATTAAGCTGACATAATTCTGAATCAAGAAATCTCCGGCGCTCACCTGGACCATTTTTTATAATATTTAAATCTTCCGGTGAGAAAAATACAATATTCACAATCCCCAGAAGTTCTTTTGCTTTACGGATTGGAATCCCGTCAATTGCAATTCCTTTCGCCTTATTTTTTTTCAAATGCATATCTATTCTGTGGGAAATGCCCCCTTTGTTTATTCTGAGCTTGATATGCGATTCATTTTCATGAAACCGAATCATATCACGGTCTTTACTTCCTCTATGTGACTTTGTTGTTCCACAAAGATACACAGCTTCAAGGATATTTGTTTTTCCCTGTGCATTGTCGCCGTAAAAAATATTGGTTCCCTTGTCAAACCGCAAAGATAAAAACTCATAATTTCTAAAATCCTTTAATTCCATTGATTCAATATACATCTGTACACCTGTCGCTATTTCACAATTTTAATTTCCTGTCCATCATAAGCTACAACATCACCGTCATACAGTTTCCTGCCTCTTCTTGTATCTACTTCTCCATTTACGGTTACGAGACCATCCTGAATAACGTATTTTGCCTCCACTCCGTCTTCTACTAGATTAGCTGCTTTTAGTGCCTGACCTAATTTTATAAATTCATCTCTTAATTTTATAATTTCCATGTTTTGTCCTTTCTGCGTTAATACACTTCCGGAGTCTTTCTGTACTTCCGATTATCTTCCGACAGAATTAAAGTTTACCGGAAGAATGAGATATACATATTGTCCTGCATCATCACGAATAAAGCAAGGTGCTTTTGGATTCATGAGATAAATATGGATTTCTTCATCGTCAATGACCTTTAGTGCATCAATTAAAAATTTTGGATTAAAACCAATCATAATATCTTTTCCCATTTTGTTAATGTCGATGTCTTCTTTCATCGAACCAATCTGAGAGTCGATCTGGAGTTCCATACCCTCATCGTTAATTGTAATAATAATTGGTTTTTTATCTCCTTCTTTTACAAGAAGAGTTGCACGGTCAATACTATCTAAAAATTCTTTTTTGTTCAGTGTTACCTTTGTTTCGTAATCACTGGACAACATCTGGTCAATCTTGAAATATTCTCCCTCGATTAATCTCGAAACAACTTTTGTATTGTCAAATTCAAACAGAATATGATTTTCAGCAAAATAGATATCCACCATGTCTTCTGTCTCACCGGATAAAATCTTACTGATTTCATTTAAAGTTTTTCCCGGAACAACCACTTTTTTGTCAGAACATTCATTCTTTAACGGAATCTTTCGGATTGAAATACGATGTCCATCAAGGGATACGACTCTTAATGTGTTGTTGGCAATCTGAAATAATTCACCTGTCATCAGTTTATTGTTTTCATTTACTGCGATAGAAAAGATGGTTTGACGAATTAATTCTTTTAATGTGAACTGTGAAATCTGAACACCTTCATTTTTTTCGATAAATGGCAGATAAGAGAAATCTTCACCTGACTGTCCCGGAATATTAAATTTCGCTTTTTCACAAGTAATGGTTGTGTTTTGTTTTTCGTCTGTCACAATTGTAACATCATTATCAGGTAATTTTCTAACAATTTCTGAAAAGATTTTCGCATCAAGAGCAACGATTCCTTTTTCTTCGATAGAACCCTCTACAATTGTCTCAATTCCAAGTTCCATATCATTTGATGTAAATTTGATAATATTGGCAGATGCATCAATCAGGATACACTGTAAGATTGGCATTGTCGTTTTTGAAGGAACTGCCTTCATGACAATGTTTACACTTTTTAGTAACTCAGACTTTGAACAGATTAATTTCATAATGTGGATAACTTCCTTTCTGTGAAAATGGTTTTGCTATAAACATATATATATATATAATATACTAATAGTAATAGTAGTAGGGGATGTGGATAATGTGGATAACTCTTGAAACCCTTGTAAATAAAGGGCTTAAGGGGTGTTGACAATGTGGATAACTATGTGGATAACTTGTGGATAACTCAAAATCAATGTGGATAACTTTTCTGCTTAAACAACTTAAAAAGTACTTAAAAAAAAGTTATCCACATTTTTCACCGAGTTATCCACATAGTTATCCACAAAAAAATGGCAGTTATCCACATTTTTTTTCGAGTTATCCACATTTTTGACACCCAAAATGTGGATAACTATGTCAATTTTCAAGAGAAGTGTGGATGAAGATTAATTTTTTAATTTTATTTAAGCGAATTTTTAGCTGGATTAATCTTCTTTTTAAGTATATTAATCACTTCTCTGGTTTCTTCAGAATACTGAACTTCTTTTTCGATTCGTTTGATTCCGTTCATAATGGTACTATGGTCACGTCCCCCAAGCTTGTCACCGATGATTTTCAAGGTGATATCAGTCATTTGACGGCAGAGGTACATGGCAATTTGGCGCGGATAAGTGATTTGAGAGCTTCTCTTGTTTCCTATTAAATCACTGGCGGATAAATCAAAGTGTTCAGCAACCGTACGGATAATGATTTCAGGGGTTACGACCCTCATCTCTTCATCCGGAGAAATGATGTCTTTTAAGACTTTTTCAGCCAGAGCGAGGTTAATTTCACAGTTTTCCAGATTGGCAAATGCCATGATCTTATTGAGAGATCCCTCTAATTCACGGATGTTTGAGGTAACGTTCTTTGCGATGTACTCAATGACATCATCATCAATATAATAGCCGTCAAGTTCTTCTTTTTTCTTAAGAATCGCCATTCTTGTCTCGTAGTCAGGAGCTGAAATATCAACGATTAAGCCCCATTCAAAGCGGGAACGAAGGCGGTCTTCTAAGATTTCCATATCTTTCGGAGGTTTATCAGAAGATATGATAATCTGTTTTTTTGCACCATGAAGTGCATTAAAGGTGTGGAAAAACTCTTCCTGTGTGGATTCTTTTCCTACAATAAATTGAATATCGTCAATCATCAGAACATCGATGTTGCGATATTTCTCCCGAAACTTAGTCATGGTCATATCTGCATTATTACCACTGCGGATAGATTCAATCAATTCATTTGTAAAAATTTCACTTGTAACGTACAATACCCGCGTTTCTGGGTTTTTCTGCAGAATAAAATGTGCAATTGAATGCATTAGATGTGTTTTTCCAAGACCAACGCCACCGTAGATAAACAGTGGATTATAAGCTTCTCCTGGGGATTCAGCAACCGCAACGGACGCTGCATGTGCCATTTTATTGTTGCTTCCGACTACGAAAGTATCAAATGTATAGCGGGGATTTAAGTTTGCACGCTCAACATTTTCATTAATAATAGTTGAGGGAGCTTGTACTGTTTCAGATGGAATATCTTTTGGCTCGATTAGGGCAATCTCATATTCTTCTCCGGTTGCCTCAGAAATGGCTACTTTTAATGGAAGAAGATAACGGTTGGTAATATAGTTGATACCAATCAGCCCGGTAGGGACTACAATTGTCACTTCATTGTCCTCAACACTGTGGACAGTAAGCGTTTCAAGCCATGTTTTGAAAGAAATATCAGAGAGCTGATGTTCCTCTCTGATGGTATTAAGAATATCCGTCCATTTTTCTTGTATTGGATGCATGGTGTATCTCCTGTGTTTAAGTAAATATAAAACAACGTAACAATAGAAAGTGCGAAAAATACACTTTCTATCAAAATACTACAAGTTTTGTATTTATCTATTCTATAATAAATTGGGACTTTTATCAACCGTTTAATCACAAAAATGTGGAAAACTATGCGAAAAATGTGGAAAACTTTTCCCAATGTGGATAATGTGGATAACTTGCAAAAAAGCAATGTGGATAATGTGGATAACTCGAAAAAAGGCATTATTTGCAACCAATAAATGTGGATAATGTGGATAACTTCTTTCCACATTATCCACACGCTAAAACCCTTGATTTTAAAGGATTTTTTAAACTTCAAAAAAAGTTATCCACATTTTTTTTGAAGTTATCCACAAAAAAAGGTCGAGTTATCCACATTTTTTTTGAAATATTATGTAAACCAAAAAATGTGGATAACTTTGTGGATAACTTTTTTAAAGAGTGGAAAAATTGAAAAGTTATCCACAAAATGTGGATAACTTGCAAAAGTGAAAATGTGGATAACTTTTTCGCAATGCGGATAAATGTGGAAAACTTAAAAAGCGCAAAATAATCCATAAATGACAAATTTTAAAAGCTTCATTCAGGTATAAATTGGTATAAAAAAATCGAAAAAATGCTTGACGGAGAGGGGGTTTATGAATATAATTGAAATGATGTTTACTAAATAATGCATAACCATAGGAATACTATCTCAAGATAGATAGATATTTATTTAAAGGAGGTGCCTGGAATTATGAAAATGACATTTCAGCCAAAAAAGAGACAGAGATCTAAAGTTCACGGATTCAGAGCTAGAATGAGCACAAAAGGTGGAAGAAAAGTTTTAGCTGCAAGAAGATTAAAAGGAAGAAAAAAATTATCAGCTTAAGACCGCAGACATGTGGTCTTTTCTTCTCTTTTCATTAAAAGGATGGTTTATGAAATATTCGGAGTCGTTAAAGAAGAACAGAGATTTTCAACTGGTTTATAAAAGTGGAACATCAAAAGCAAATCGATATCTGGTTATGTATGTAAGAGAAAATCAGTTAGAAAAAAACAGAGTTGGCATATCCGTAAGCAAAAAGGTGGGAAACAGTGTTGTGAGACACCATCTTGCGCGCCTCATAAGAGAAAGTTACCGGTTAAATGAGGAAAAGTTTAAATGCGGATATGATATTGTAATTGTAGTCAGGGTAAATGGAAAGAACCAGGGGTTTCATTCCATAGAAAGTGCATTAATGCATTTAGGAAAACTCACAAAAACCATAAAAAGCGAAGAGAATGAAAACGATACTAATTAAATTGATTCGGTTTTATCAAAAGTATATATCCCCATTAAAGAGTACACGTTGTCCCTATATTCCTACGTGTTCTCAATATGGACTGGAAGCAATTGAAAAATATGGAGCAGTAAAAGGCTGCTTACTGGCCGGTTGGCGAATTTTAAGATGTAATCCATTTTCCAAAGGCGGATATGACCCGGTGCCCTGATGAACCGAAAAATGATGTGGATAAGAACACACACTAATTAGAGAAATATTGGGGTCACCGGTTATATAAGGAGGACGAATTTTGGGTGCATTGTTAAGTAAGAGTTCAATGCCGATTGTAAAATGGGTAGCCGAGGTAATGGGCTGGCTGATGAACGGCATTTACAAGATTGGGATTCATAATCTCGGTCTTTGTATTATATTATTTACAATTATCATTTATGCATTCATGATACCTCTGCAGATTAAACAGCAGAAGTTTTCAAAAATGAATGCAGTTATGTCACCAGAATTGCAGAAAATCAGTAAAAAATACAGAGGAAAAAAAGACCAGGCTTCTCAGATGAAGATGCAGGAAGAGACAATGGCAGTTTATGAAAAATATGGTGTGTCTCCAACAGGAAGTTGTCTGCAGTTATTCATTCAGATGCCGATTTTCTTTGCTTTATACCAGGTTATTATTAATATTCCTGGATATATTGGCGAGATTAAAGCAATTTTTGACAAAGCCGTTGTAAGTATCACAAGTGTAGACGGATACGCAGATGTCCTGACACAGTTTATCAAGGATGAGGGATTAAGAACTTATACCTGGAGAGCAGATGATGTAACAACAAACCGTATTATTGATGTATTATATAACTTATCACCAACACAGTGGAAACACTTAGGTGAAATCAGTGATTTTAGTGGATTCTCAGATGTATTAAGCAATACAGCAAATACAATTCGTCCGATGCAGAATTTCCTTGGACTGAATATCGCAGATACCCCGCTTGCACTGATTAAGTCAGGATGGAGTTCACACTCTTATCTGTTGATTCTTGCAGCAGTTTTAATTCCGGTATTATCCTGGCTGACACAGATGTTAAACATTAAATTAATGCCAACAGCGGCAACCACTCAGGACGGTGGAGCAAATGACCAGATGAACGCAACAATGAAGAGTATGAACACATTTATGCCTCTGTTTTCTGCATTTATCTGTTTCTCATTCCCAGTTGGTATTGGTATTTACTGGATTGCCGGTTCTGTGATTCGTTGTATCCAGCAGCTTATTATTAATAAACACCTGGACAACATGGATTTAGAAGACTATATCCGTAAAAATCAGGCAAAAGCTGCTAAAAAACGTGAAAAATCAGGACTTCCGCCACAGAAAATCACACAGCAGGCAAAACAGAATGTCAGAAATATTGAAGAACCAAAATGTACCACAAACTTAAAGAAATACAATAATAACAGTGGTTCAAAAGCTGTAGATACTTACAGAGAAGTACCGGAAACAAAACCGGGAAGCCTTGCATCAAAGGCTAACATGGTTGCAGAATTTGATAAAAAGAATAAGACAAAGAAAAAATAACGGTAAGGGGGAAGCGTTATGGAATTCAAAGAGTTTTCTGCTAAAACAGCAGATGAGGCAATTATCAAAGCCAGCATTGAACTTGGCGTTTCCAGTGAAAATCTGGAGATTCAGGTTGTGACTGAAGGCAGTTCAGGATTTTTTGGAATCGGTAAAAAACCGGCAATCATAAAAGCTCGCAGAAAAGAAGAAACCTTACCGGAAGAACCTGTAGCAGAAGAAATAAAAGAGTCTGTTCCGGTAAAAAAAGAAGTGAAAAAAACTGATAAGGCAGCAGAAAAACCTGTAGAAGAAACCGTAAAACCGGTAAGACATCAGGAAACAAAAAAAGAGCAGCCAAAGCCTCGTGAAGAGAAGAAAATCATCAAACGAAGCGAGGAAGAGATTGCAGAAATCAAAGCGGAAGCTGAGATGTTCTTAAGTGGTGTATTCAAAGCAATGGAGCTTGAAGTTGAGCTTAAAATAGAATACACAGCAGAAGACGGCAGCCTTGAAGTTGAATTTATCGGACAGGATATGGGTATTCTGATTGGAAAAAGAGGACAGACACTGGATTCTCTTCAGTACCTGACAAGCCTTGTTGTAAACAAAGGCAGACAGGGTTATGTCCGTGTAAAACTTGATACAGAAGACTATAGAAACAGAAGAAAAGAAACACTTGAAAATCTTGCAAAGAGCATTGCTTACAAAGTAAGAAAGACGAGAAAACCTGTTTCTTTAGAGCCGATGAATCCTTATGAAAGAAGAATTATTCATTCTGCACTTCAGGGGAACCGTTATGTTGAAACATATAGCGAGGGCAGTGAACCATATCGCCATGTGGTTGTAAAATTAAAGAAATAATGTAATAAAAAATAAAGACGTTCTAGGTGAAAGCGTGAATGTTGGAGATGGATTCTCTGTGCTTTTATCTGGAGCGTTTTTTGTTTCTTAAGAGTAAATTAAAAAGTATATTAAATTGGGTTAGGAGGCTGGATTATGCCGATACTGGCATCAGAAACGATAGCAGCAGTTGCAACAGCTATGACCGCTTCAGGAATTGGAATTATACGAATGAGTGGTCCAAAAAGCCGTGAAATTGCAGGAAAAATCTACCGTTCCAAAAATGGAAAAAATAAGATAGAAGAAGTAAAATCTCACACGATAAATTATGGTTTTATTTATGATGGAGACGAAGAAATTGACGAAGTTTTAGTCATGGTAATGGACGGTCCGAGAAGTTATACAGGGGAAGATACCATTGAAATTGACTGTCATGGCGGTGTGCTTGCAATGAAAAAAGTGCTGGAAACAGTCATTAAGTATGGTGCAAGACCGGCAGAGCCAGGCGAATTTACCAAGCGTGCTTTCTTAAACGGAAGAATTGATTTATCACAGGCAGAGGCAGTCATTGATATAATTAATGCAAAGAATGAGTATGCATTAAAGAGTTCTCTTCATCAGTTAAAAGGCTCTGTGCAGAAAGTCATCCGTGAAATCAGAGAGAATATTATCTATCATATTGCATATATCGAATCTGCTTTAGATGACCCGGAACATATCAGTGTGGATGGTTATGGGGAAACTTTGGGGAAAGATATCAAAATTCAGAAAGAGAAAGTGGAAAACCTTCTTTCTACAGTAAAAGAAGGAAAGATGATGAAAGAGGGCATTAAAACAGTTATCGTAGGGAAACCAAATGCCGGAAAATCGTCTCTTATGAATGTACTTGTAGGAGAAGAACGTGCGATTGTAACGGATATTGCAGGTACGACAAGAGATATTTTAGAAGAAACGATTGTGCTTCATGGAATTTCTCTTCGTATGATTGATACTGCCGGAATCCGTGATACAGAAGATAAAGTAGAACAAATCGGTGTAGGACGGGCAAAAGAGTATGCAAAAGATGCGGATTTGATTCTTTATGTGGTGGATTCTTCACGTCCTCTTGATGAAAATGATGAAGAAATCATGGAGATTCTCGAAGATAAAAAGGCAATTGTGCTGTTGAATAAGACCGATTTGGAACAGAAAGTAACCGAAGAAATGTTAAAAGAAAAGCTTTCTCATCCAGTTGTGTCGATTTCAGCAAAGGAAGAACAGGGAATTGATGTGCTGGAACAGGAGATTAAAAACATGTTTTTTGAAGGTGAATTAAGCTTTAATGATGAAGTTTATATCACAAATATGAGACATAAAACGGCTCTTGAAGAAGCACTTGACAGTTTAAAAATGGTTGAAAACAGCATTGAAATGCAGATGCCGGAAGACTTCTTTTCGATTGATTTAATGAACGCTTATGAGTCTTTAGGAAGTATTATCGGAGAGGCTGTAGGGGAAGATTTGGTCAATGAAATCTTCTCAAAATTCTGTACCGGAAAGTAAAAAATCAGGATAAATATAGAAGCGAAAAAGGAGAAAAACAGATGAATCATTTGACAGAAAATTATGATATTGCTGTTGTTGGTGCAGGTCATGCCGGATGTGAAGCAGCACTTGCATGTGCACGTCTGGGGTTGGAAACGATTATGTTTACGGTAAGTGTGGACAGTATTGCACTCATGCCCTGTAACCCAAATGTCGGTGGTAGTTCCAAGGGACATCTGGTACGTGAATTGGATGCTCTGGGTGGAGAAATGGGAAAAAATATTGATAAAACATTCATCCAGTCTAAGATGTTAAATGTATCAAAAGGTCCTGCTGTTCATTCTTTGCGTGCGCAGGCAGATAAACAGGAATACAGCAGAAGTATGCGCCATACACTGGAAAATACAGAACATCTGACCATTCGTCAGGCAGAGGTAACAGAGATTCTTGCTGAGGACAAACAGATTAAAGGAGTAAGAACTTATTCTGGTGCAGAGTATGCAGTAAAAGCGGTTGTGCTTTGTACAGGAACTTACTTAAAGGCAAGATGTATTTACGGTGATGTAAGCAATCATACCGGTCCAAACGGACTTCAGGCAGCGAATCATCTGACCGATTCCCTGAAAAAACTTGGCATCGAGATGTATCGTTTTAAGACAGGAACACCTGCCAGAATTGACAAAAGAAGTATTGACTTTTCAAAGATGGAAGAACAGTTTGGAGATGAAAGAGTTGTACCGTTTTCTTTCTCTACCAATCCTGAAGATGTTCAGATTGACCAGGCATCCTGCTGGCTGACTTATACCAATGAAACCACACATGAGATTATCAGAAATAATTTGGACCGCTCTCCATTATATTCCGGTATGATAGAAGGAACAGGTCCCAGATACTGTCCATCCATTGAGGATAAAGTTGTACGTTTTGCGGACAAAAAACGCCATCAGGTTTTTATTGAGCCGGAAGGATTATATACAAATGAGATGTATGTAGGCGGAATGTCAAGCTCTCTTCCGGAGGATGTACAGTACGAAATGTACCATTCTGTTGCAGGATTAGAGCACGCAAAAATTGTAAGAAATGCCTATGCGATTGAGTATGACTGTATTAATGCAAGACAGTTATATCCGACACTTGAATTTAAAGAAATCAAAGGTTTGTTCTCAGGCGGACAGTTTAACGGAAGTTCAGGATACGAAGAAGCAGCTGCTCAGGGATTGATTGCAGGTATCAATGCGGCAATGAAAGTGCTTGGAAAAGAGATGCTGATTTTAGATCGTTCCGAGTCTTATATTGGTGTATTAATCGACGATTTGGTTACAAAAGAGAATCATGAACCATACCGAATGATGACAAGCCGTGCGGAATACAGACTGCTTTTAAGACAGGATAATGCAGACTTAAGATTAAGAAAAAAAGGTTATCAGGTGGGTCTTGTAAGCAAAGAACAGTATGATTATGTTTTGTGGAAAGAAGCAAAAATCGAGGAAGAAAAAGAGCGTGTGGAACATACTTATGTAGGGGCAACGAAAGAGGTACAGGAACTGCTTGAACAGTATGAAAGCACACCTCTTAAAAATGGATGTTCCCTTGCGGAATTAATCCGCCGTCCGGAATTAAACTATGAATTATTAGCTCCTTTAGATAAGAAAAGACCGGAACTTCCGGAAGATGTAAGAGAACAGGTTAACATTAATATCAAATACGATGGATACATTAAGCGCCAGATGAAACAGGTGGAACAGTTTAAGAAGCTGGAAACAAAGAAACTTCCGGAGGAACTGGACTATGAAGCAATCAGCGGACTTAGAATTGAAGCAAGACAGAAATTAGAAGAATATCGTCCGGTTTCTGTAGGTCAGGCTTCCAGAATTGCAGGGGTTTCTCCGGCAGATATTTCTGTCCTTCTTGTGTACCTGGAATCTTATCGAAGAGGGGGAAATGGGAATACATGAATTATGATTTAACGCTGTTAGAAAACGCTGTAAAAGAGTTTAAAATTACACTTTCAGAAGAACAAAAAGCGCAGTTTATTCAGTATTATGAGCTGTTAATTGAGTGGAATAAGGTGATGAATCTGACCGGAATTACAGAGTTTGATGAGGTACTTCAGAAGCATTTTTCAGACAGTCTTTCGGTTGTAAGAGCACTGGATATGAGCAAAATTGAGAGCTGTATTGATGTCGGAACAGGGGCAGGATTTCCTGGAATTCCATTAAAAATTGCGTTTCCTCATCTGAAAGTAACTCTGCTGGATTCCTTAAATAAACGTTTGAAATTCTTAAATGAAGTCATCGAAAAATTAGGTTTAGAAGGCATTGGAACAGTACATGGACGTGCGGAAGATGGTGCAAAAAAAACAGAGCTTCGAGAGGCTTTTGATTTAAGTGTGACACGTGCAGTTGCAAGGGTAAGTGTAATCAGCGAGTATTGTCTGCCTTATGTAAAGACAGGTGGATACTTTGCTGCATATAAGTCGGGAAAAGCGGCAGAAGAACTGGAAGAAGGCAAAAAAGCGATTGCAGTTTTAGGCGGAAAAGTCGAAAAAACAGAAGAATTTTTGTTGCCGGACTCAGATATGGAACGTACGATTTTGCTGATAAAAAAAGTAAAAAATACACCGAAAAAGTATCCGAGAAAAGCAGGAACTCCTGCAAAAGAACCGATTGTATAAGTGGAAAATTGGATAAAAAATTGTATGAAAATAAAGAACGAAAGAGAGCTGAAAAAGGCTCTCTTTTTTTATTAGGGATATTTGCAAGGATTCACAGAAAAAACACATTCTCATCTAATTTTTATCACAAATAGTAAATAGAATAGAACGGTGAGAAAAATATAAAAAAGCAAGTATAATATTAAAGGAGGGAATACCTTGATTGAAGTAAAGGATCTGGTCAAAAAATATGGTGATCATGTGGCCGTAGACCATTTGAGTTTTACCATAGAAAAAGGAAAAATTTATGGATTTTTAGGACCAAATGGAGCAGGTAAATCGACTACAATGAATATGATTACCGGCTACATTGCCTCGACACAGGGAGAAATTCTGATTGATGGACACAACATTTTAGAAGAGCCGGAAGCCGCAAAAAAATGTATCGGTTATCTGCCGGAGCTACCTCCGGTTTATCAGGACATGACAGTCAGAGAGTATTTAAAATTTGTAGCTGAGTTAAAATCCATTCCAAAAGCAGAGCGGGAAAAGAATATAAAAGAAGTTATGTCAACTACAAAGCTTGAGGAAGTACAGGAACGTCTGATTAAGAACCTTTCAAAAGGTTTTAAACAGAGGGTTGGAATTGCACAGGCTCTGCTTGGATATCCGGAAATTATTATTTTAGATGAGCCGACCGTTGGTCTTGACCCGAAACAGATTATTGAAATCAGGGATTTAATTAAGAGCCTTGGAGAAAAACATACCGTTATTTTAAGTTCACACATCCTTTCGGAGGTAAGTGCGGTCTGTGACCATGTATTGATTATTGACCGTGGAAAACTGGTGGCAAGCGACACACCGGAGAATTTAAGTAAGGTAATGGAAGGCGCAAATTCTCTTGAACTTACAGTAAAAGGGAAAGAAGAAGAAATCAGAGAGGCAATGAACCTCGTAGAAAATATTCAGGAAATGATTTACCATGAATCTTTTGTGCCGGATGCCTGTGATTTTACCGTTAAAATATCAGGGGAACAGGATATGAGAGAAAACATTTTCTTTGCTCTGGCAGATGCAAAATGTCCGATTTTAAAAATGCAGCCGACAAATATGACGCTGGAAGAAGTATTCTTGAAATTGACCGAAGACGACAATGAGGAGGAGAAAGAAAATGCTGGCGATTTATAAAAAAGAATTAAAAAGTTATCTTACATCCATGCAAGGATATGTGTTTATGGCATTTATCATGCTGGTTCTGGGGATTTATTTTACGGCATATAACTTAAATTATGCAAGTCCGGACTTTGGAACAACCTTAAATTCCGTGACGTTTGTATTTTTGATTATCACTCCGATTTTAACAATGAGAATTTTAGCGGAAGAAAAAAGAAATAAAACAGACCAGTTATTATTCACTTCACCGGTGCCAATCTGGAAGATAGTATTCGGAAAATATCTTGGAATGGTGACAATTTATCTGATTCCAGTTATAATTACGTCATTTTATCCATTTATTTTAGCAAAATACGGAACAGTTTCTTATCCTATGACCTTAACTGCAATTGTTGGATTTTTCTTTTTGGGATGCGCCAATATTGCAGTTGGACTTTTCTTATCTTCGATTACAGAAAGTCAGGTTATTGCAGCGGTTCTTACCTTTGTGGTATTATTCTGCAGTTTTGTCATGAATGGAATTGAATCTTTCTTTTCACAGACAGCGATAGCTTCCATGCTTGCATTTGCGGTACTTGCAGTCTTAATTGCAATGGTCGTCTATCAGATGACAAAAGATAATATTTTGACTGGAATTACAGGAGTGGTACTGCTTGGAGCAGTTGTAATTATATATATTGTAAAATCCTCTTTGTACGAGGGAGCAATTCAAAAATTGTTAGATTTGCTTGCAATCGCAAATCATTTTGATAATTTTGTAGGAGGAATTTTGGATTTCTCCGGAATTGTATATATGTTATCCGTAATCTGCATTTTCATATTTTTAACCGTTCAGTCAATACAGAAACGGCGTTGGAGCTGATGATTTGAGGTGAATAGAGAGGAGAAAATGCAAATATGAAGACAAACAATGAAAATAAAGAGTTAAACAAAGACTCAAATAAAGACTTAACTAAAAAATCGAAGAAAGAGTCAAACAGCAAAAAATTCAAAAAAATAGATTTCAAAGAATTACAAAGAAAAAGCAAAGAAAAACGAATCCAAAATAAAAAGAACTTAAAGCATGGTTCCTACAGCATGGGTGCAATTACAATTTTTATTGCGATTATAGTAGTATTAAATCTGGTATTGCAGGAAGTGCCGTCAAAATACAGAGAAATCGATTTAAGTACGCAGAAACTTTACAGCATTGGTGACCAGACAAAGAAAGTACTTAAAAAGCTCGATAAAGACGTAGAGATTTATTATATTGCGCAGAGTGGTTCAGAAAGCAGTGATATCCAGAAACTTCTGGAAAAATACGAAGAGGGCAGTGACCACATCAAAGTGGAACAGAAAGACCCTGCAGTAAATCCGAAATTTGTTTCACAGTATACATCGGATGGCGTGAGCAATAACAGCGTAATTGTTGTGTGCGGAGATAAAAATAAAGTCATTGATAACAACTCATTATATGAAACGACTGTTAATTATCAGACTTACAGTAACGAGGTAACTGGATTTGATGGAGAAGGCCAGATTACAAGTGCAATTAATTATGTAACATCCGATAGTATGCCGGTGATGTATACGTTAGAGGGACACGATGAAGCAACCATGAGTGATACCTTAAAAGATACCATTCAGAAAGCAAATATCGATATTCAGTCTTTAAATCTGCTGACAATGGACAGTGTTCCGGACGATGCAGACATCTTGTTTATCTTTGCACCGGCAAAAGATATTTCAGAAGATGAGGCGTCTAAGATTATTTCTTATCTGGAAAATGGCGGAAAAGCGTTGATAGTTTCTAATTATTCTTCTGAAGAAATGCCAAATTTTGCTTCTGTATTAGAGAATTATGGTGTGAAGACGGCAGATGGAATTGTACTTGAGGGAGATACCAATCATTATATTTCTCAGAATCCATCCTATCTGCTTCCAAATATCGAAAGTAATGACATTACTTCAAGCCTGTCATCTGGCAGTCGATATATTTTAATGCCTCTGGCACAGGGAATTGTAAAGAGTGATAACTACAGAGATTCTCTTGAAATCACTGATATTCTGACGACTTCAGACGGTTCTTACTCAAAAGTAAATGTAGAAGATATGCAGACAATGGAAAAAGAAAGCGATGACATTGACGGACCATTTGCAGTTGGTGTTTCCATCACAGAGAATTTAGATGATGAGAAAGAAACCCAGATTGTTTACTATTCATCCGAAGCGCTGTTTAATGACCAGATGAACACAATGGTATCCGGAGCAAACTATGAATTGATTTCTGCTTCTGTAAACTGGATGTGTGAGAGCGAAGAGGATAGTAATACAATTTCTATTGCAAGTAAGAGCTATGATACTTCAACACTTACAATTCCGGCAGCAGATGCAAGTTTCTGGAGTATCTTTGTAACAGCAGTTGTACCGGTAGTGATTCTGGTAATTGGCGGTGGTATCTGGATGAAGAGGAGAAAACAGTAATGAAGAAAAAAAATATCGGATTAATCGCAGGAGTTGTACTGCTTGTTGTGCTCTGCGTAGTCTATTTTGTTCTTCATAATCATAATGCCAACAGCAGTGAATCAGATAGTACAGATACAGCAACAACAGCGTTTGAGACAGATACAGACAAATTGACAGAGCTGACTGTGACAACGGAAGGTCAGTCTTATACTTTTACAAAATCAGATGATAAATGGAGTTATAGTGCAGATGCTTCATTTCCACTAGACCAGAGTAATTTTGAAGAGCTGGCAGGAAAGTTAAAATCAATCAGTTCAGACAGGGAGCTCAAAGACGTAGAGGCTGTATCAGAGTATGGACTGGATGCACCTGCTGTACAGGTTTCTATTAAAAATTCGGATGATGAAACCCATACATTAGAGTTTGGTGCAGTAAATGACATGACAAGCAATTGTTATATGACAATTGACAAGGATACCAGTAAAATCTATATGGTTGCTTCTGATCTTGAAACCGCTTTTAATTTTAATTTAAGTGACCTTGCAGAAAAGGAAAGCTTCCCGTCTATTACAGCTACTACAGTTACGAAACTGACTGTAGAAAAACAGGGCGAAGAAGCCGAAGTGATTGAAAAGAGTGATTCTGCTTCCACCGGATGGAGTTATACAAAAGGAAGCACACAAAGAGATATTGACAGTTCTAATACTTCCAATCTCTTAAATGGAATTTCCAGTCTTTCCTGGGGTAGTTTTGTAAGTGCAGATACCAGTAAGATTGCAGAGTATGGATTGGATGCACCGACCAAGATTACGATTGATTATCAGGTGACAGAGACAAAAGACAGTGACGACAGTGACACGAGTACCAGTGAAGATGGTACGAGTGAAGACAGCAGCAGTAATGAAGATGCAGAAAATGACTCTGACAGCGACAGTACCACAGAAACTGTGACAACGAATAAGCAGGAAGTTTTGCTTCTTGGAGGTCAGGACAGCAGTGGGAATTATTATGCGAAGCTTGAAAGCCAGTCCAACATTTATACCATTTCATCTTCGAGTGTGGAAAGTTTCTTAAATATCGACGTGAAAACTCTGGTCAGCAATTATGTTTCCAATTATATCTTTGCAGACCTCGACCGTGTAACAATTCAAAAAGATGGAGAATCTTATGAATTTACAAAAACAACGGAAGAGAAAGCAAAAGAAAAAGATGACAGTGATGATTCAAAGTCTGAAGATAGTGATACAGAAACTGTGACAACTTACTTTATGAATGGAAACAAAATAAAATTGGAAGATTTCTCAAGCTTCTATAGCAATATCAGTTCTCTGGAATGTCAGGAGTGGCTTGATGAAGTACCGGAAACACAGGATGAGCCGGAAATGACTGTAGAATTTTATAAAGAAAATGGAGTTTACTTCAAAGTAGAATATTATCCGTATGATTCTAACTTCTATCTTGTAAAAAATAATCAGGGAACTGCGTGTCTGGTCAATAAAATGAAGATAAAAGAAATTGAAAGTTCTTTTGAAAAATTTTTGGAAAAACAGAATTAATGATTAAAAAGTCAAGTGGATATTCGCAATCCGCTTCGCTACTTGCTCATAACCAAATAGCTGCTACGCAGCTTATCAGAAGGGGCTTGCCCCCTCCTGATACAAGCAAGTCCCCACCCCTGCTTATTGCTTTTCGCAATTGAAGCAGGGGACTTACTTGATTTGGTTAAAAAGCGAGAGGAATGTTTCACGTGAAACATTCCTCTCGCTTTTTAGTCATCAAGAAAAACAGACAGACAATCAAGTAACTGTTCTGGTGATTCTAGCTGAGGAAGATGTTTTGCTTCTTTTAAAATGTAAGTCTCAATTGCCGGATTTAATTCTACATATTGAGAGAGAACTTCGCTCTTAGTGAGTTCGCCTTCCCCTTCGATAATAAAGATGCTGTTGTTTATATTTTTTAATGCATGCACGATATTGTTGTTAGTATATCCTCCAAGTAAACTGGAGAATAAGAAACGACCGCTTCCCATGCCTTTGTGGGCTGCTTCATAGTAAGTGTCGAGCCATTCTGCTTTGATATGGAATGGATTGTAAAGATAATCTTCTGTAAATGCAAGTTGAACATTACTCTGGCAGACCATCATGTTATAAACAAGAGTTCCGAATACAGGAAGCTCAAGAAAAGATTTATAAAGCTTGCTGCGTTTGGTTGGAATCTTATTTAACTGTGAAAGTGCCGGCGGATTAATCATTAAAATTTTTCTAAACAGTTCGTTTTCGTTATGACAGGCGAGGATTGTAAAAGAGCCGGAAAAACCACTGGTAATCACATCGGTTCTTTCGTGAATTACGTTTTTGATAAAATCAGATATTGCCTGGACATATAAATAGTTGGTATAAGTAATATGCTGTTTATCAGAACGGCCGCATCCAGGTAAGTCGATGCAGTAGACGGTATGATTTTTCTCAAGCTGTTTTACAAGTGCTTCCCATTCATAAGCGGAACTGTAAATGGTTAAATCGTGAATTAATAAAACGGGAGAACCCGTACCTTGTTTTGTGTAATAAATTTTTCCAAAACGCCAATTGTAATAATTGCTTGCCGTTGACTTTAACAAGTCTTTCATTATTGCGGTTGTAGAAATCAGATGGTTCATGAAATGAATAATAGCAGTTGCGGTGGTAAATAAAATACCGGTTGTAATAAGTTTGTATCTATGCTTTTTCATAAAAAAACCTCCAATATAGGATTACTTTAGTTAGTTATAATTATAAGCCATTGACTCTGATTATACAAGCTGAAAGTAGGGAGAAGAATAGTGTGATAATAAAAAAATGGGAAATGTTTCACGTGAAACATTTTCCATTTTTTTATTGATTGATTAATGAAATTTATATCGTAAAAAAATATAATGTTTCACGTGAAACATTTGTGTAGAAATACGTTTAAGAAGATGTTATAATAACCATTGAATGAAATAAATACGAAGTTTGATGAAAAGAGGAAGCTTAAGTGGGAAGAATAATAGCAATAGCAAATCAGAAAGGCGGAGTAGGAAAATCTACAACTGCAATCAATCTGTCTGCATGCCTTGCCGAGCTGGGACAGAGAGTCCTTCTTATTGATATTGACCCACAGGGGAACACAACAAGCGGAGTCGGCGTAGACAAAGATAATGTCAATGCGACTTTGTATGAACTTCTGGTGGGAGAGTGCGAAATTTCGGACTGTCTGATTGAGAATGTATTCGAAAATTTATCCTTGATTCCGTCGAATGTGAATTTGTCTGGTGCAGAGATTGAACTGGTAGGCGTAGAGGGGCGTGAATTTCTTTTGAAAAATCATATTGATTCCATTCGTGATAATTATGATTTTATTATTATGGACTGCCCGCCGTCTTTAAATGTGTTGACTATCAATGCAATGACAACAGCAGATTCTGTACTGGTTCCGATTCAGTGTGAGTATTATGCACTCGAAGGATTGACACAGCTTATTCACACGATTGAACTGGTTCAGAACCGTTTAAATCCGGATTTGGATATTGAAGGCGTTGTATTTACGATGTATGATGCAAGAACAAATCTGTCATTGCAGGTTGTTGAAAATGTAAAGAACAATCTGGACCAGTCTATTTACAAGACCATTATTCCGAGAAATGTTCGTCTTGCGGAAGCACCGAGTTATGGGCTGCCAATTACCTTATATGATAAAAGATCAGTAGGGGCGGAAAGCTACAGACTCCTTGCAGAAGAAGTATTACACAGGGAGGATGAAGAATGGCGGTAAAAAGAGGTGGACTTGGCAAAGGTCTTGATTCTATGATTCCGGTTTTAGATTCTACAGCGACAAAAAAGAAAACCGGAAGAACAGCAATCGATAAAGAAGCGCTGCAGAATGCGGCAAAAGAAGCTCATAAACATCAAAAAGAAAAGATGGAATTTGAGGGGAAACCTGGAGAACAGGTACAGATTGTGAAGCTGACAAAGGTTGAGCCGAGCAGGGAACAGCCGAGAAAACAGTTTGATGCCGATGCACTTCAGGAACTGGCAGAATCTATTAAGCAGTTTGGTGTACTTCAGCCATTATTGGTCCAGAAGAAGGAAGACTATTATGAGATTATTGCCGGGGAGCGCAGATGGAGAGCTTCTAAACTGGCAGGACTCAAGGAGGTTCCTGTAATTGTAAAAGAATTTACAGAACAGGAAGCCGTTGAAATTTCTCTGATTGAAAATATTCAGCGGGAAGATTTAAATCCGATTGAAGAAGCGATGGCATATAAACGTTTGATGGAAGAGTTTCATTTAAAACAGGATGCGATTGCAGAACGGGTTTCAAAGAGCAGAACTGCAGTTACAAACTCAATGCGTCTTTTAAAATTAGATGATAGAGTTCAGCAGATGCTGATTGATGAAATGATTTCAACCGGACATGCAAGAGCTTTGCTTGCACTGGAAAGTAAGGATGCACAGGCGGAAGCGGCAGTTAAAGTATTCGATGAAAAATTGAGCGTACGAGAAACAGAGCGTTTAGTGAAAGAACTGTTAAATCCAGTGCAGAAAAAAGAAGAGAAACCCAAAAATCAGGCAGAAGAACTGGTTTATAAGAATCTGGAAGAGAAAATTAAACAGATTATCGGTTCAAAGGTTGCAATTAACCGAAGGACAGATAATAAGGGAAAGATTGAAATTGAATACTATTCTCAAGAAGAATTGGAACGTATTGTTGAATTATTGGAAACAATAGGATAATGTACAATCGGAAGATTCCGAGAGTACCTAGATAGGAGTTAGAGCAGATGGGTAATCTAATCAGCAAGATTCAGTCTATTTCCGGTGTGCTGTCAATTTTTTTACTGATTGTGGTAATTGCACTTTTGGTATGTGTGGTCAGTCTTTTTTTGGAAGTAAACCGACTGAATCAAAAATACCGCGTATTTATGAAAGGAAGAGATGGACAGTCTCTTGAAAAATCGTTCCGACGCAAATTTGCAATGATTGACAAAGGGCTGGATGCGGCAGCGGCAAATGAGCAGGAGATTGAAAAATTAAAAGAAATCATGGGAAACACCTTGAACAAATATGCTATTGTGAAGTATGATGCATTTGAGGATATGGGAGGAAAACTCAGCTTTGTTCTGGCTATGTTGGACGATAAGAATACAGGATTTCTTCTGAATGCGATTCACAGCAGAGAAAACTGTTTCCTCTATATTAAAGAGATTGTAAATGGGGAATCCTATGTAATATTAAGCCAGGAAGAAGTGCAGGCATTAAAACAGGCCGTAAATTTCAGACAAAACTAAAAAAAAGAAGCAGGGAGAAAGATTATGTTAGACATTAAATTTTTAAGAGAAAATCCAGATGTAGTAAAACAGAATATTAAAAATAAATTTCAGGACAGCAAATTACCTCTGGTAGACGAAGTAATCGAATTGGATAAGAGAAACCGTGAAATCAAAGGAGAAGTAGAGGCGTTAAGAGCAGAAAAAAATAAAATCTCCAAAATGATTGGTACTCTTATGAAAGAGGGCAAAAGAGAAGAAGCAGAAGAAGTAAAGAAACAGGTAACTGCAAATGCAGAGACTGTAGACCGTTTATCTGCTGAAGAAAAAGAAGTAGAAGAAAAAATCAAAAAAATCATGATGACAATTCCAAATATCATTGACCCATCTGTTCCGATCGGAAAAGATGACAGCGAAAATGTGGAAGTACAGAGATATGGTGAACCGGTTGTTCCGGACTTTGAAATTCCATATCATGCAGAAATTATGGAAAAATTCAATGGTCTTGATTTAGACAGTGCAAGAAAAGTAGCCGGAAACGGTTTTTACTATCTGATGGGAGATATTGCACGTCTTCATTCCGCAGTTATTTCTTATGCAAGAGATTTCATGATTAACAGAGGATTTACTTACTGTGTACCGCCTTTCATGATTCGAAGTGACGTTGTTACAGGTGTTATGAGCTTTGCGGAAATGGATGCGATGATGTACAAAATCGAAGGCGAAGATTTATATCTCATCGGTACAAGTGAACATTCCATGATTGGTAAATTTATTGACACAATTATTCCGGAAGAAGAGCTGCCAAAAACACTGACCAGTTATTCTCCATGTTTCAGAAAAGAAAAAGGTGCACACGGACTTGAAGAAAGAGGTGTATACCGTATTCATCAGTTTGAAAAGCAGGAAATGATTGTTGTCTGCAAACCGGAAGACAGCAAAATGTGGTTCGATAAATTATGGCAGAATACAGTTGATTTATTCCGTTCTATGGATATTCCGGTTCGTACACTGGAATGCTGCTCTGGTGACCTGGCTGATTTAAAAGTAAAATCTGTAGACGTAGAAGCATGGTCTCCAAGACAGAAGAAATATTTTGAAGTAGGAAGTTGTTCAAACCTCGGTGATGCACAGGCAAGAAGACTGAAAATCCGTGTGAATGGAAATGACGGTAAATACCTGGCACATACACTGAATAATACAGTTGTTGCTCCGCCTAGAATGTTAATTGCATTTCTGGAAAACAATCTGCAGGCAGATGGTTCAGTAAGAATTCCGGAAGCACTGCAGCCATACATGGGTGGAATGACTGAGATAAGATAAGGAGGCAGTCTTTGCACAGTTATTTAAGGTCCATTGGTTTTTCAGAACTGGAAAGAAAAGAACTTGACCAGATTTTGAAAGAGGTAATTACACAATACGATGAAAAGACAGTAATAGAAAACTCTGAGGGACATCTGTTTGTGGAAGTATCAAAAATATTTGGATGTGACGTTGGAATCACAGTCTGCGGAGAATACGATGAAAATAATGAATTTGAGATGGAATATTATTTTCCGTTCTTCCGCGGAACTGGAATTACGACACAGGAAAATGTGTTAATTGAACGCCATGTGGGAAAAGAGTCCTATGCCGGAGCAGTGGATGATATAAGAATCGGCGTTACAATTATCTTTTATCTGCAAAATGCAGCCGAATATCTGACAGAACATCGGCATGGACATTATACAAAGGGTGTGTATCCGGTGACTCTTGCCGGACTTGCAAGAGAAGCCAGAATTCTTCTTCCTGTTAAGAAAGATGAAAAACAGCAAAGAGAAGAACGGGAGAATACTGTGAATCGTAATCGAATGATTGCAGCAGCCCGTAATGGTGATGAAGAAGCAATGGAAAATCTGACGATGGAGGATATTGATACATATTCTATGATATCTGGCCGTATAGCAAACGAAGATATTTATTCGATAGTGGATACTTATTTTATGCCTTATGGAATGGAATGTGATTTGTACAATATCATGGGAGAAATCACAGAATGGTCCATTACAAAAAATACACTGACGAATGAAGAAATCTATCAGATTCGCATTTCCTGCAATGATATGGAAATGGATATCTGCGTTAATGCAAAAGATCTTTTAGGGAAGCCCGAAGTTGGACGAAGATTTAAAGGAGTTATATGGCTTCAGGGAAATGTGGATTTTTAGATGAAACCTGAGAATTAAAAGAAAGAATCTTGCTTGCGAGATTCTTTCTTTTGTTTCACGTGAAACATATTATCGGTTGAGGGTAGGATTAAATTATGGTAGAATGATACCACATGATACAAGACAGTGTCATAAAAACTCACAAATTCACCAAAGATAAAGTGATATTGTGAAATAAAAAAGAAGGGAAAAGGAAAAAATGGAGTTATTTGTCAAAGTGATGAATGTAGTCAATGATATCGTATGGCATCCTGTAATGTGCGTGTTTCTTATGTTTGCGGCGTTGTGGTTCACGTTTCATTTAAGAGGCATGCAGGTACGAAGATTTGGCGATATGCTCAAATGTCTGACTGAAAAGGGCGACAATAAACAAGATACTGGTCTTTCTTCTTTTCAGGCATTTGCAACAACAGTTGGAGGTCGTGTAGGAACCGGAAATATTGCAGGAACGGCAACTGCAATTTTTATGGGGGGACCTGGTGCAATTTTCTGGATGTGGGTTACTGCAATTTTAGGTGCATCCACAGGAATGGTTGAGTGTATCTTAGGTCAGGCATATAAAACGAGAAATCTGGGAGAATTAACCGGAGGACCTGCTTTCTATATGTCAAACGGAATTAAGAATAAAAAATTAGGAAAGATACTGGCCTTTTTATTCTGCATCGCAGTCTTTATCGGACCTGGATTCTTGCTTCCGGCAATGCAGACTCAGACAGCGGCAACAGCGGTAAATGTAGCATTTGGACTTCCATTTGTTGTTGTTGGAGTGATTATGACAGCAATTGTTGCATTTGTTATTATGGGAGGAATTAAACGTATCGGACAGGTTGCGGAATTTTTAGCGCCGGTTATGTGTGGAATTTATTTCCTGATTACGATTATTATTATTGTACTTAATATTGGAAAAGTTCCTGGAATGTTTGGTTCTATCTTTGCAAGTGCATTTGGAAAAGATGCGGTTTTTGGCGGAATCGTTGGTTCGGCAGTTTCCTGGGGAATCAAACGTGGATTCTTTTCAAATGATGCTGGTAACGGAATGAGCCCTCTGATTTCAGCAACAACAGATACCTCTCATCCGGTAAAACAGGGACTGGTTCAGGGATTATCTGTGTATATCGATACTCTTTTGGTATGTACTTGTACCGGAATTTCCATTTTGCTTGCAGGAACTTACAATGTTGCAGCAGACGGAGCAGGGGCTTCTCTGTTAGTAGAGCATGTACCTGGAATTCAGTATGGAATTGCTTTCATGCAGGAAGCGATGTCAGTATCAATCGGTAAAGCAGGAGCAATGTTCCTTGCAATTATGCTGTTTATCTTTATTTTTACAACCATGCTGTCCTATTCTTATCAGTTGGAATCCACATGTAAATATCTGTTCGGCGAGAATAAAATGGTGGTTACAATTGTGCGTATTTTATTCCTGGTATTCTGCATGTTTGGTATTTTGATTGATGGTGATACCATCTGGCCAATGGGGGATATTGGTGTTGGATGTATGCTTTGGGTTAATACTTTTAGTATTTTACTCTTAACTCCCAAGGTTTTAAAAATCGTAAAAGATTATGAGAAACAGAAAAATGTTGGCTTGAACCCATTATTTGATCCTGCAACAGTAGGAATCGAAGATAAAGCAGGTGTATGGGATACTTATGTAAAACAGAAAAAAGAGCGTGGAGATTATGAAAATCCGCAGCTTGGATATGATAAAAAATAAGAAACTTTTGTAGAGATATACTCTTGTAAGGTTTTTGCTATACCTTCAGAAAAGATTTCGAGAGTATATTAAGATTACATGGAGGTGTGCAGACGTGGAATTTGATTTTAAAAACGAATTTGAATCTATGATGAAATCGAATGAACTGGACACGGTTGTTGTTTTGGGACACATCAATCCGGATGGAGATGCAGCTGGTTCTGTGATGGGAATCGCACATTATATTGGAGTGAATTATCCGGAGTATCAGGTATTCCCTTATCTGGCAGATACGATAGACAAAGGACCAAAACTTCAGGTGCGCCAGGATAAAAAATTTGATCCGTTTGAAAAGCTGGATTTGCAGGGAAAACGTTTCGCAACAGTGATATGTGATACTGCGACATTGGCACGTTTAAGCGGAAGAGAATTTTATGAAGCATCTGTCGCTTCTATTGTAATCGACCATCATGCCTCAAATGAGGGCTATGGAGACAGAAACTATACAAAGGTTTCGGAAGCCTGCGCGGTAAATGTATTTTATAGTTTGAATCAGGATGATTTAAAAAAAGCGGCAGAGGCAGAAGAATATCCAAACGCTGCAGATTATATCTATCTTGGAATTGTACATGATACGAATGCTTTTCAAAGAGCAGATGAAAGTATCATGAAGGCTGCGACAAAGCTTTTAGAACTTGGCGTAGACCATAGACGAATTATACAGACTCGGCAGATTGATACGTTAGAAGATTTGGAAAAACGTGCAGACATTTTAAAAAATGCGATACGTGTGCTGGATGGAAAAGTCGCCTACGTGTGTATAAATAAAGAAGAAAAGGTTAAAAAGAATATCAGCTATGAAGAAATTCATCCAATCAGCAGTATTCTGCGTGACTGTGCAGACATTGAACTGGGGTTTACAATGTATGAAGAAGAACCGGACAGGTGGCGTTGTTCTTTCCGCTCAGATGGAAAGTGGCTTGATGTAAATGAATTGATTACACCATTTGGTGGAGGCGGTCATGCCGGGGCAGCAGGGCTTAGAAAACGAACCGGTGATATGGAAGAACTTAGAAGTCAGATTCTTGAGAGAGTAAAAAAATTAAGAGCAGAAAAATGTTTCACGTGAAACAAAGCGGTTGTCAGTTTAGTTAATGACAGCCGCTTTTTGTTACTTGTACGGTGTACTGGTTTAAATGTTTTTAATAATATAGAAGCAAGGTTTGCAGAAACCAGATGTTGGTTAATGACTGCGTTCATGAGCAAGTAGCGAAGCGGATTGCGAATGTCAGCTTTACGAGAATCAACCGGTGAATTATAAAATGAGTTTTCATTAAATCAGTGGATTGTGAATATTCGTTTGATAAAAACAAGATATTGTTAAAAAAATGTTTATTAAACTAGATATAGTATTTTCTGATTTTGTATGTTATACTGACACTAGATTACAGAAAATCAGAAAAAACGTGAAAATTGCCCGTCACAATTACGACAGTAATAGCATTTCCAGATATTTTATGATAATGAGTGGGGATATACATCTCAGATTTTCAGACTCATTCAGTATATGAATCAGATTGATACTGGTCGATAACATTTAAGATGTGACAGGGCAGTTAAATTCTGATTTTAACGTAACCTGCTTTCTGTAAGGGACATATCCATTCGTTATTACGATTATGAACCGTAAATGAAAATCGGAAGCCGGGAGATAAGTCTGGCTTCCGATTTTTTGTATTTAGATGCTCTGGTAACTTAGTTACCGAGGAGTTTACATAATTGTTTCGTATGTTTGTTTTCTGGTAACCCAGAAAAAGACGCATACAAAGATAATTCCTTTGATAATCGATGTGGAAGAAAATGCCCACCAGATTCCGTGCAGTCCAAGGGAAGTATTTTTTAAGAAAATAGCAAGAGGGATCCTTGAACCTGTAAATATAATACTGATGATACTGCAAAGGCGGGTCATTCCAAGTCCGGAAAGTGCACCGATGGTTGTCAGTTCAATACACATAAAGCCTTCACTGAATCCAATGATAATAAGATATCCGACTGCGATGGTAATCGCTTTTGGTTCATGAAAGAAGATTGTTGCAATTGTATTTGGCGCAAAGACAAATACAAGAGTGATAATCAGACCCCAGGTGCCAATGGTCCATAGAGAGGCACGATATCCTTTTCGGACACGGTTCATTTTTCCGGCACCATAGTTTTGAGCAGTAAAGGAATTTAAGGCTGATGCAAAACCATCTGCAGTATTCCAGGATACGGACTCAATCTGACCTCCGACTCGTTGTGTGGCAACCGCTTCTGCACCGAAAGCAGATACCATACGGGTAAGCACCATCGAGATAATACAATATGCCATACCCTGAATGGCGGTAGGAATTCCAATCCGGCAGATACCATTTAAGTAAGGTGCCGGAATTTTTGCAAGTAAATGAGTTCCCTTTAATACATTTTCTTTTTTCTGTTTGATAACGCAGATTATCATAATGCTCATAACGATAAACTGTGCAGTTACGGTTGCAATTGCTGCACCGGTAACGCCAAGCTTTGGAAATGGACCGGGACCAAGAATTAAAACAGGGTCTAAAATCATGTTTGTCACAAGTCCAACCAGATTGGCGAGAAATGGTGTTTTTGAATCTCCCTGTGCGGTATAAATTCCGGTTAACGTGACTGTTAAAAAAGAAAATACAATCAGTCCGCAGGCAATTTTCGTATAGGACAATGCGGCTGAGACTGCTTCTGGGTCATTGAGCTTAAAAAATCCGACCATCTGCCGGACAAAAATGAGGCATAAAATAGCGTAAGCCAGTCCCATAAAAGTAGATAGCTGCACAGCGGTCTGCGCAAAACCGTGTGCTTTTTCTTTTTCTCCCCGTCCTAAAGACTGTGCGACTTTTACCTGACCACCCATCCTTGCCATGGAAGCCAGTCCCTGCGAAAGCCAGGTAAACATACCACCAACTCCGACTCCGGCAACGGCTTTTGAACCAAGCAGACCAATCCATGCCATATCGGTGATATTGTATAATGTCCCCAGAAATGAAGAAGCCATGATGGGGAGTGCGAGTTTGGTTAAGGTCTTTAAAATAGGACCTTTTGTTAAATTTCCATCCAACGTATTTGTGTAACCTCCAAATTATTCTGTATATCTATGTTATCTTATTTCATGAGGAAAAGCAATGAGAAAAAAGAAAGAAAATCTGAAGGATTCATTGAGAAAATCTGGATATCATGATATTCTGTAGTCAGAAAATGTCGAAAAGGAGAGAATTATATGAAGAAAAAATCGTTTTTGCTGTCATTTTTCCTTGCCATGCTTTTTGTTGTATTAGGCAGTGTGAATGTAAAAGCAGATGAAACATTGGAAGGATACACTTATGTCAATCCAATGTATGAAGACCTTGAGGGGAATTTTGATTTTGAGCTGTATTCTGAGTCTGATAGTGAGGAATCAGATGAAGAGGATGGAATTGACACTTATGATTCGAGGAGTGTTCAGTATACGAGTGACAAGCAGAGTCTGATAAAGACATTCAGACAGCAGTTAGTCAATCGTGCAGAAACAATTGATTTGTATTATCACTGTAATCAGAAGATTACACAGGATTTTTTTGACGAGTTCTCTGCTGAACTGTTTAATGGGGCAGTGGCACATACGGGTGTAGGAAAAGAGGGAGATTATATCAGATGGCACTACCAGGGATGGCGTGTCAATGCAAATTATAAAACGGACCGCAATGGTGGATACAATTTGAATATTACTTATAATATGTATTATTTATCAGACGCATCACAGGAAAGTCAGATGGATCAGGCGGTTTCCAATGTGTTGAAGTCTTTAAATCTTTCAAATAAAACAGATTATCAGAAAATCAAAGCGATTTATGATTATATATGTTCCAATATCACGTATGATTATGTAAACTTAAATGATGATACCTATCTCTTGAAGCACACCGCATATGCTGCATTGATTAATAAAACAGCAGTTTGTCAGGGATATGCAACATTATTTTATCGTCTGTCTTTGGAGGCAGGGGTAGATACGAGAGTCATTACCGGAGATTCCGGAGGTCCACATGCATGGAACATTGTGAAACTGAATGGAAAATATTATAATCTTGACAGTACATGGGATGCTGGTTCATCAAGCTACTATTATTTCTTAAAGAACATGAATGACTTTTCTAACCATACGAGATATGAAGAATATCAAACATCCGATTTTACGTCCGCTTATCCGATGGCAGAGAAATCTTATTCTGAATCAGGAAATCAAGAGCCACTTGAAAAAGAACATAATTATGGACAGCCAATGTATGTATGGGCAAATGACCATAAATCGATTACCGCAGCGCGTATCTGCCAGAATGATTCAAGTCATATTGAGCAGGAAACAGCAGAAGCAGAACGCACTGTTATAAAAGAGCCAACCTGCACAGAAAAAGGCAGTGTTCTTTGGCGTGCGGTGTTTGAAAATCCGGCATTTGAAGCACAGGAAGAAGTGGTTGAAGAACCTGCGCTTGGTCATAGCTTTAAAAATGGAGTCTGCGTCAGATGTAATGCGAAAATCACAGGACGCTGGATGAAATCAGGTTCTAAATGGTGGTATCGCTATGAGGATGGTTCTTATCCTGAGAATGGATTATATAAAATCGGCAATACATGGTATGGATTTGATACTTCCGGTTGGATGAAAACAGGATGGGCTGCTTTTGATAAAAACTGGTATTATTTTGCACCAAGCGGAGCGATGAAAACAGGCTGGCTAGCAGAAAATAAAATCTGGTATTACTTGAAATCCGATGGAAAGATGGCAAAAGGCTGGCTTAGAGTAGACGGTGCCTGGTATTATATGAATGGAAGCGGACATATGTTGAAAGGTTTCATTACGGTAGGAAACGGAAAATACTACATGAATGGAAGCGGAAGAATGGTAACCGGCTGGAATGTAATAAATGGTTACTGGTACTACTTTACCTCAAGTGGAAAGATGGCGACCGGCTGGCAGAAAATTGATAATAAATGGTATTATTTAGGTTCAGACGGTAAAATGGCGAAGAACAGATGGGTCGGAAATTGGTATGTAAATGGCTCAGGCGTATGGGTGAAGAGTAGATAAATTCGTACTGAAAATTTTGTATTAAAATCAGTTTCTCTCATTGAGAAAACTCAAATATCATGGTATCATTATAATATTAAACGTGTCGGTGAGCTTGTGGGTAAGGGAATGAAGCCCCTTATAAGATTGGAGGATGATGCCATGAAATATGTGATTGTTGACCTTGAAATGAACCCTGTTTCAGATGAATATCCTAATGAACGAAAAGTAAGTAAACTTGAAACAATTCAGATTGGTGCAGTACTGTTGGATGAGAAATATCAGGAAATCGGAAGTTTTGTAACGCTTGTAAAGCCAGAATACAATATCCGTATTCAGAAGCGTTATGAAAAATTGACAGGGATTAAGACAAGCATGGTAGAATCTGCTCCACATTTTAAAAAAGCACTTGATATGTTCTTTAACTGGTGCAGTAGTATTCAGGATGAAGTGCAGATTATTCAGTGGAGTGAAAATGATTACCTTCAATTTACAAGAGAAATGAATATGAAAGGGATTTTGGTATCAGAACAGAACCAAAAGTACATGGAACATGTCTGGCTGGATTTTCAGGCGGAATATGAGGAAGTGCTTGGACTTGAAAGAAATATTTCTTTGAAAGATGCAATTATGTATGCCGGAGAAGATTTTCACGGACATCAGCATGATGCATTGGTTGATGCGAGAAATACAGCCTGTCTGTTTGGGATTGTAAGAGATGAAGAAAAATGTGAGAAAGCATTGAAACATGTCATTGAGGTGTTAAAACCAAAGACATCGGTTTCTCTTGGAGATATGTTTGATTTCTCAGGATTGTCGTTGTCAGCGTAAAAATTAGAAAAGCTACAAAGAGTTGAAAAATGATATGCGCTCTTTGTAGCTTTTTTTATTTTGGGCTAATTGGCAAGATGTCTGTTGGTAGTTAAAAGTACTCTTCAGCCAGAGTGAAATTTCTATATTAGGAAGCTGTAGTTCTACAAAAGTTCCATATTCTGTTTCTATAGCAGAATGAACCGGTTTTAACTGACTACTCCCACAGGCAAGCCTGTGGGAGTAGTCAGTTGCACCATAATTTTATACTCCTGGCACTGGAGTGGCTCTAAAAGCATTTACAGTCCTGTCTATAATAACCTGTTCCTCGCTTCCAGAGTCAAGAATTGTATTTTGAATGGATTCTTTTTCTACCAAAACAGCTGTTACATCAAGCGCAACCAACTTATCAGTAGTCGTCAGTGCATCTACTTGTGCAGAAAAGCAAGAATCTGATGCCTTTGTCTGCTCATCCGTAGCTTCGGTAGTTGCAACAATATGGTTATCCGAAATATAATTTCCTTTACCTGAAACAATATGTATGATTACAGGTTTTGCCCCAGCTGGCTTGATAGACTGTGTATGGATTATTTCCGAAATATGATTGGCAATTACCGAATTATTATTACCACTGATGCACAGAATACCATACAAATCATCTAATCCATTATCATATTCCAACATAGGCGCCCATGGTTCATTGTCACGTAAAAAATGATTTGAAGAAACCATATTTTCCGAACAGTTTCCTTCAAATACCAGCATTCCCGGATAGAAAGAATGAAATCTGTTGGCTGTAATAATGGAACGTGCCACATTACGAAAATGAACACTGCTTGTGCCTCGAGGAAAAATATTATTTGCTGTAATCAAAAGTCCACCAAAATTTTCGGCAAAGATAGAATATCCCTTATAACCTGCGCCCATCAGATTATCTGTTATTTTCGATGCCTGTCCCCATCCTCTCAACTCTATGCAATTACCACATTCTGCTATGAAATTATCATGAATAGACAACGCATCTGCATGATAAATCGTAACCCCATGTTCTAAATATACGATTCCCATACCTGTGAGCCTGAACGAATCCTGTGCACTTCCAATATAAATACCTGTTTTTCCATTAGTATATGTATTTTCTGGATTTGGCATTCCCGAGCCATCGTCCACAAAATGCAAACCATCAATACAAAAGTTTTCAAATTCTACAGAACTAATTCGGGGATTTCCATCTCGCTCGACATAGAATGCTGCTCCTGCCGATTCTTCATCTCCTGGCTTTGGAGAGAGGTCAACAAGGATACGGCTTCCGCCCGGCCACACTTCATGTAAATCTGCCCATTCATTCTCCGGAAGATTATAACGGATACTGGATGATACAAAACCATGTCCTGAACCCATAATTTTCAAGTAACTGATATCAATCACTACTTGTGTACGAAGATGATAATCACCAGACGGAATGTAAATGACTGCTCCCGGTTTTCCACCTTCATTCATATTTGAATCTGTTTGTCGCTTTTTAATATCCGCAATAATACTGTTGATTACTTCCCCAATATCCTCGTAAGGATTTCCAACGTTCCATTTTGTAACGTCATAATAATTTTTACTTGACATCAATAAGTCCTCCTATATGTTTACTCCGTCTGCTCTTCTAATAACGATTCAATTTCTTCTTTTTCCGGCATAACCCTCAAAGCACCTCGCTTTGTTGTAATCAGAGCTGCACCTGCATTTGCGAATCGAAGCATCTCTCTGATGTCCTCTCCTGTAAGATTATCAAGCCCCTTATCCAAAACTGTATTCAGCATACATCCGGTAAAGGTATCTCCTGCACCCGTTGTTTCTATCGTGTTTTTCTGCAAAAATGACTCTGATTTAATCGTAAGCCCCTTATAGTATGCCCGGCTTCCATCTTTTCCCAGAGTAACACATACAAGTGGAATCTGATATTTCTGTTGAAGAAGAACTGCTCCTTTGTCATAATCCTTTTCACCTGTCATAAAAGTCAGTTCATTGTCCGATATTTTTAAGATATCACAACACTCCATACCATACTCAATAGCTTTTCGTGCGTCCTCAAGATTCTCCCACAATGGTTCACGTAAATTAGGATCAAAGGAAATCAACGCTCCAGCTTCTTTCGCGCACTGAATTGCATATTGTGAAGCTGTCCTGATTCCCGCATGAGTAAAGGATAACGTTCCAAAATGAAAGATTTTGGATGCACATATCTTATCCAAAGAAACCTCTTCTTTTCTCAACATCATGTCCGCTCCCGGATTACGGTAAAAAGAAAAATCTCTGTCACCATCTGGATAAGTATGTACAAATGCCAATGTGGTATGTACCTTGTCATCAATCACTAAACCTTCTGCATCAATTCCAACAGACTCTATCGTATTTCTTAGCATATTACCAAATTGATCGTTTCCAACCTTTCCGATAAATGCTGTTTTTTTGCCCAGCTTTCCAAGCATTGCCAGCACATTACATGGAGCCCCACCTGGATTTGCTTCTAATAATGCATTTCCCTGACTGCTGACGCCATTCTCTGTAAAATCAATCAGAAGTTCGCCCAAAGCTGTCACATCTATTTCCTTTTGCATCATCTAATTTTCCTCCTAACAATAGCAATCTTTCAATCCGTATGTTTCAATATCTTTGATTGCTACACTTCCTCCATAAGCCCGGACTTTCAACTGATTCTGAAAATTTCCTGCAAATATATTATTGGAATGATTATTCTGATATTCACTCGTAAAAATTTCAAGGGAACTCTGGTCAGATAAAATATGCACATCCAATTCTTTTTTATTATTCAGATACATAACGCTTCTTGAAATGCCTCTGCTCCAACCATCTGCATTATTTCGATTTACAGTCATTTCTGCCTTTTTAAAATCGAACATGCACACTGTCTTCTTACCTTCTCCACAACGCAAGGTAAATTCCAGCTTATCTGCATCTGTTTTCTCCAGGTCAATCTTCATCTTTAATTCAAATGTCACACCATCTCCGGCTTTCAGTTCCAGTTCATCTTCTGTAACCACAAGATTGTCCCAAAACTGTCCACCCTGTCTCAAAGATTCTATTTCCTTAATTGGAAGAAACTGTAAGGTAGAATCTTTCATTAAACGTACTTCCATTGGAATATTAAAAAATCCACACCAACCTTCCTTGTATGTTGGTCCCCAATCTTTCCACGATGGCATCCATTCCCATTCGTTGGCCCATCCTACCATAATTCTTCTTCCATCCGGGGCAAGAAATGACTGCGGTGCATAATAATCAAATCCCCAGTTAATCTCTCCACTGACATGGGAATAAAAACTGCCCGTCTCATAATCAAAATCGCCAACCAAATACACCGAAGTATGGTCACCTGAATCCATAGGCGAAAATGTCAGAACATATTTATCACCAATTGGATAAAAATCTGGGCATTCCCACATAAATCCCCATTCTCCACGGCTTTCCGCCAACACATTAAAGAACTCCCAGTTCAGCATATTCTTGGAACGATACAGCAGTGCCATCCCTCTGTTATTGCGGCTTGCGCCACATACCATATAATAAGTATCTTCATGCTTCCATACTTTGGGATCACGGAACATATCTGTCGGGATTCCTTCCGGTGCAGTCAGCACCGGATTTCCCTCATATTTTTCAAAATGAATTCCATCTTCACTATATGCAATACACTGCACCTGTTCATACCCATTGCCTTCATTTGTTACACCAGTGTACATCAGGAACAGTTTTCCATCATGTTCAATAGCACTTCCTGAAAAGCAGCCACCTTTTTGATGATTATCATATTTTTCACTAGGAACCAGTGCTAACGGCAAATACTCCCAATGAAGCATGTCATCACTGACTGCATGCCCCCAATGCATACTGTCCCAAAATCCACTATAGGGATTATGCTGGAAAAAGAAATGGTACTTTCCTCTGAAATAAATCAATCCATTGGGATCATTCAACCATCCTGTCTGCGGCATAAAATGGTAATGCTGACGCATTTTGCCACTTTTTATCATATCTTTTTTTCTGTCTATCTCAAACTGAGCCTTTTCAATATTCTGTTTCAATAATTCTTTAGACATAGGACTCCTCCATTATTTTTAACCTTTTACAGCTCCAGCTGTCATTCCCTGAACAATATATTTTTGAGCTGCAAGAGAAATAATCATTACCGGAAAACTAAACAAAAATGCGCCTGCACACATCGGTCCCAAATCCAGATTGTATGCTGATAAAAATCCAGCCAGACCAACTGTAAATGTCTTTGCATTTGTACTGGTCAGTAATAATGCTACAAGGAAATCATTCCATGCAAGGAACAATGTAAATATAAATGCTGTTGCCAACCCTGGTTTACAAATTGGCAGAATAACTTTCCAAAATGTTTTAAAGCTACTTGCACCATCCACAAATGCCGCCTCATCCAATGTTGTCGGAATACCTTCATAGAAGCTTAACATTGTCCACATTACAAACGGCATATTAATAGCTGCATAAACAATAATCAAAGCAATTTTTGTATCATACAGACCCAAATTACAAATTAGTTCGTAAATCGGAACTACAATACTTGAAGTAGGTATCATCTTCAAACACAAAACCAAAACAACCAATATAATTGATAATTTAGCGCCTGAACGTTGAATCGCATACGCTGCAAGCGAACCCAAAATTAATGCAATCACTGTACTTATCAACGAAACACTCAAACTATTCCACAAAAATTGAAGTGCATCCATTCTCTCAAGCAGTCCCGTAAAGTTCTCAATAGAGAATGCTTTTGGGAAAAAACTTGGAGGAACTGCAATTACCTCTGAACCCGGTTTAAACGAACAACAAATTACATATATGTACGGAATAAGCCAGAACACTGTAAAGATCACTGACAAACCGATTCCCAGCTTTTTTCCGATTTCACCTTTTCTGTTCACTCTTTTCGCCTCCTATCAAACCCCTAACAATTCTTTTTCTTCGGATTCCATAAACTCTGCATAAACACAAGCGTAAATATCACTAATACTGCAATAAATACCACTGCCATTGCACTTGCATAACCAACATCATTATATCGTGTCAATGTCTTGTAGATAATGATGCTGAGTGTTTCAGAAGAACTATTCGGACCTCCCTCAGTCATCGCCCAGATAATATCAAAAGTTCTGGCGGCATCAATAATTCTTACAGACAATGCAGTCAACAAAACCGGTTTGATAACCGGGAGCTTAATAGAAAACACCTGCTGCAGTAAACTTGCTCCGTCCATTTTGGCAGCTTCAAGCATACTGGAGTCCAACCCCTGCAATCCAGCCAATATCATCAACATCATAAACGGTGTTGTAAGCCAGATATCTGCGATACAACATGCAAGCAATGACCACTTTTCATCTGCAAGCCAAAGAATATCCCTGCTACTTGATAAAATTCCGATTTTTGCCAGTAATTCATTAACAATTCCGAAGCTGGAACTCATCATCAATTTCCATGTAAGACCAGCTACCAATGGTGCTATCATAAGAGGTGCCATCATTAATGAACGAATTATTTTGCTTCCTTTATAATTCAATTCAAAGAATAATGCAAACAATAAACCGATTGCAGTTTCAATACTAACCGCTATCACAATATAAAGTAACGTATTCTTTAACTGTTTTAAAAATCCACCCGCTGTAAAAGCACGAATGTAATTTTCCAGTCCAACAAATGTCTTATCCCCTGTAATTCCAACTTCAAAGAAACTGTCAGCTACCATTGTAATAATCGGATATATGAGAAATGCCCCCATAAATATGGCACCTGGCAGAAAGAATAATAATAAGGTTTTTCTTGAAATCAATCTCATTCTATTTACCACCTTTTCTAAGCAAAAGGATATTCCTTCTTGATTATCCTTTCAGAATATCCTCTGCTAATCCATTTATTTGCGTTAATTCAGCTATCTTCCAATCGCCTCAATTTCAGCCTTTGCACTTTCCAATGTTTCATTAACATCAGCACCACCCAGACTGGCTTCTACAACACCAATTAAAACTTCTTCAATCTGAGCCCATGTAGCCACCATAGGTCTGGCCTGTGACTGTTCTGCTCTTAATGTTTCGAGAACTGCTGTTGTATGTTCATTACCAGTTTCTTTTCCGGCCTTTTCATATACAGATGTTCTTCCTGCAATCTTTAATGTAAGGTTCATATAATCCGCATTGTGATCATACATATATTCTACATATTTTTTAGCCATCTCTTTGTTTTCAGAAGCTTTCATTACACACTCATACCAAGGTCCTGTTGTTGCACCAACCCCTGCACTTCCGCCAATCATCGGTGCACATCCAACTTTATCTGCTCCAAGAGCTTCTACTGCTGCCGGATACTGATGACTCCAGTTCAGCTGCATTGCTGTTTTTCCGTTTGTAAAGAGTTCCTGAGACTCTGTGGATGCTGTAGCAAGTGAATCGTCTGGAGTATAATCAGCAGTTGCATTCTCTACCATAAAATTCAATGCGTCTACATAAGCCTGATCTGTAATGTTTACATTTCCATCTTTATCAAATACAAGCCCTTCTGCACCAGCCTGACATGCAAAATCAAGGAATGAGCATACTGCATCAGAACCGCTTCCGAATACTGTTGTTCCACTCATATCGTCTGTTTTCAGTTCTTTTGCAAGTGCCTGATACTCTTCCCATGTCTGCGGAACTTTATCTTCCGGAATAAGATCTTTTCTGTAAATCAACACTTTTGTATTTACCCACATAGGATATCCTAAAAGGCTACCATCAATTGTTCCACTTTCCTGTAGGGTTGGCAGGAAATCACTTGTATCCGCATCATTGATTGCTTCAATTGCATCCGCAAATGCTGCTAACCATACCGCATCTATACATGCCACATCATGTGCAGCCTGCTTTGCTTTAATCTCTGTAGAAAGTTTGTCATACATTCCTGTATAAGCAACTGCATCAATAATAACTTCACATCCTGTTTCTTCTTCAAAAGATGCTGCTGTTTCTTTTGCAAGTGCCTCTGCCGGCGAACCACTTTCCACCAGTACTGTAATACTGTTTTTATTTTTTGCTTCCTTTTTAGCTCCACACCCCGCTAACATTGTTCCTGCCATTGCTACTGCAAGCACAACACTTAAAATTTTTTTCTTCATTCCTATCTTCCTCCTGTTTTCTTTTTTAATTTCTCTTCGTTACTTCCTAGCTGATGATTTGATTGTATGTCATGAAATTTATAATGTCAATCGTTTTCATTTATTTTTTTCATTATTCAGCACTATTCACAATATTATTTTGTTTGATTTGTAGATATTTCATAGCTAATTTCTTTGTTTTTATGTTATTTCTTTTTATCAAGAAAACTTATATAAAAATATTTTCATGAAATTATTTTCATATATTCTTCCATTTTTCATAATCTTATGATATAATCAAATTCATAAAGTGAGATATATTTTGTTTCATATCGCATATAACACAAGACTATATTTACCAAATAAGTGAGGTTCTTTTATGAGTAAAGTCAAAATTACAGATATTGCCGAACGGAGCGGTGTTTCCATGACTACCGTTTCCCGTTACTTCAACCATCCTGAGCTCATATCGCAGACAACACAGGATAAAATCAAAACAGCAATTAAAGAATTGAATTACCAGCAGGACAATCTAGCCCGCATTCTGGCAACCGGAGAATCCAATCTGGTTGGGGTTATTTTCCCCCACCTACATTTAAGCTTCTATACAGAATTACTCAATCAACTAATAAAATACGGCAAAGAAAAGGGCTATAATCTAATCGTCTATACTTCCAACGATTCCAGAGAAGAAGAATTACATCTTATTCAAAATCTAGTTTCCTACCGAATCAAAGGACTGATTCTTTTGAGTCATCTTCTTTCCGCTCAGGACATTGAAAACCTGCCAGTCCCGGTTATCTCTATTGAACGTGTCGGCGGTAATTTTAAGCAAATTAACAATGATAACTTTACTGGTGGCAAACTTGCCGCAAATCTTTTGATACGTAACAACTGTGAAGTTTTCATTCATATTAATAATGATTTTCGAGAAGACTGGCCATCCTTTAAACGAATCCTGGGATTTGAGTATGAGGTAAAAGATCTTTGTTATGAACGGTTTATTGAAAATGATCTCACAGATACATACCTGCCCCAAGCTACAGAAGCCATGAATAAACTGGTTCAGCATATTACCACAAAATACACCGGTAAAAAAATAGGAGTTTTCTGCTCAAATGACGATATTGCAAGTCTTTTTGAACGTCAGTGTCTCAAAAATAATATTGATATTCCCAATACCATTGAGTTGATTGGATACGACAACTCACCTGTATCCAACTATGCCGTTCATCCCATTACCTCTATCGACCAGAATATTTCCCTTATGGCGCAGATTGCAATTCAGTCATTGGAAAACTATATGCCATACGAAAGCATGGTACCAGCTTCATTGATTGAAAAAGAAACAACCAGTTAATTTCGTCTTTTACATTCATACAAACGCTAATGTATTTATAGAATTTCAAGAAGAAATAAATGAAATATTTACCGAGGCAGGATTGCTTTATACCTTTTAAACTCAAACCGTCTATTTCTTTTACCCACCTTTGGGCGGGCTATTTTCATTCAAAAGTTCGGCGAAAGTCGAACTTTCCTATAAAAAAAGAACCGGAAATCGTTCATACAAGTGTTGATATTCTGAAATCATGAAAAAGAGGAGCAACCTAAAGAGTAGCACGAAGCATGATCTTTGCAATGAAGACTCCATTTTCATAAGTGAAATTACAAGAACCATCGTTCTTTTCTGCCATTCTGCGGACAGACTGGGTACCAATCCCCAGACCTTTCCGTTTGGTAGAATGGAGCAGATGGTTCTTTTCTTTGATGATTCCATAAAAATTATTCTCAACCCGAATTAAAAGAAGAGAAGCTGAATGCTGGCGGATCTCAAGCAAAATCTGTTGCCGTGACATTGTAGTCTTGCGGCTGGCTTCCAATGCATTTTCAAGAAGGTTTGAAAGGATAAGACACAGATCCATTTCATCTACAGAAAGCTCCTGAGGCAGATCGACACGTGCATCAAACGGAATCTCTTCTTTCTGAGCCAACGCATAATAATATCCGATCACATTATCAACAGACTGATTTTCACAGAAATGAAAATCAAAGCTAGGAATTTTATCCATTGCGTTCTGCAGATAGTCCTTTATCTTCTCGAGATTGCCATCTTCGGCCATGACAGATAATTGAACGAAATGATGACGAATATCATGTCGTGCCTGTCTTGCTTCTTCGATTGCAGATCTTAAATTCTCATATCGTTCCTGCTGTACAGAAAGAAACAGATTTTCCTGCTGCAGTTTTTTGTTTTTATTCAAAATGTTAGCCATCATCAGAAACATTGTGTAAAACAGTGCGAGAATAAGAAGAAGGGCGTAAACAATCACAATGTATCCGCGCAAGAAACGCTGTGTGTACAGAATCGTATTATATTTTGGAATGAGAACAAGATTCAATCCGATGACAAGAACCGGAAGTACCCAGAATACATACCATGTCTGGGCAAGATTTTCATCCTCGACCATGTCCTTGACAACGTGAGAAGCCGGATGCCAGATCAATATAACAAAAAGGATACAGAAAATGTTATATAGGACAGCAAATACGGAGAATCCAGAAAAAGCCTGTTCTTCAGAATTAAAGCTAAGCATAGCAGACGTTGCTCTTGCGAGACTGTTAAAGCAAGAAAAAACTGCACAGACAGCAAGATAGATGCTGACGGATTTCCATAGTGAGATTCGCAGTGTTGCCTGATACAGGATAAGCGTAAGAAACAGAAGCGGCAGAAGAATCATTCTTGTTGATAAATGAAATCTGTTGCATACAAATCCACTCAAAAAAGAAATTATGACAAGAAGAGGAAGCATCCAGGCAATCATTTTCTTAGGTTTTTGCTTTAAAAATGAGTTCACAGGGAGATATGCAAGCAACATGCCCGGAATCAGAACTGTAAATTCCAAAGCCTGAAAAATTATTGTATGCATTAGAAATCCCCCCTTTGAAATAAATAATCCATAAAGTGTTGTCGTGCCAGTTTGCTTAGTTCACGACTGACAACAATCTTGCTTCCGTCATCCAATAGAAACATCGTTCCATCAAAATCAACCGCATGTTCCATATTAATGATCGTTCCCCTGTTGCAGACAAAAAAGCGGGAATCTTCTTTTAATGGAGCAGTAAAAGAACTGAAGGATTGTCGGATGACAAGTTCTTTTTTTGCAGTTGTATGAATGTGAATCATATGAGAAAAATGATCCGCATGGACGATCGTTTTAAACGGTACTTGAAATTCACTCCCATTTACTTTCAATGGAAGTGTTTTCTCGGGAGTTGGGATTCTGGACAAAATCTCGTCAGTTAAAGAAGAAAGTTCATCCTCGGTATATGGCTTTACAAGATAGTGCATAGCACGAACCTGAAAACCTTCCAACGCATAATCCGAGGATGTTGTTGTAAAGATCAGCAGACAGTCTTTATTCGATTTCCTGAATTCCTTTGCAATTTCAATCCCATTTGCACCATCCATATAAATGTCCAGAAATAAAACTGTGATGTCCTGATCCTTCGAAGCTTCAAGAAATGCCTCCCCATTCTCATACTCACAGCAATGAAATTCCATAGCTTTCTGATGAAAAATCTTTTCTAACCGTGTCCGCAGCAGAATACGTTCTTCCTTAATATCATCAACAATAGCGATTGTCATATGAAAATCCTCCCAGAGTTGTATCTGCTTGAAGAAAATATTACTTTACACACTACACATGACCGATAACAAGCAGATAGTTAAGTCAAAATCTAAAACTAGTATACCACAGAATGACGATTCGTGCCATTTTCGGGCAATTCGTGTCAGAAATATTGTAAAAAAAGATATCAAAAATATAATAAAAAGAAAGGTAGTTGCCTAAATACAATGAGGAGGAGAGACATACATGAAAAAAATCAAAAGAATAATGGCAGTGCTCATATGTATGACAATAACACTTACAGGAATACCAGTCAGTGTAAATGCAGAGAATTCCGGTGGAAAAAGTGTACAGACGATGGAGACAGGAAATGAATTATTTATTACACTTGAGGAAAATACGAGATATCGCTGGAATGTAAACGATAGTGCAGAAAAAAACAGTGTAGTTCATTTGGATACTTCAGGAGGAGATAATTGTCGTTTTCGGTTAGATCATATTGAAAATGAATGGTATGGAATTAAACATATTAAAGTTGATGGAACGGACCGTTTTGCAGATGTAGATGGTAAAAGTAAAAACAACGGTGCAGTACTTCATTTATGGGAGTCTTCAGACAGTAAAGTAAAGGGAAACAATCACCGTCAGTTTGCATTTTACTATATCGGTAATGATGCAAATGGAAATGCGAGGTACTATATTAAAAATAGAAATAGTGGAAAATGGATCGGATATGAAGGAAAACTGAATAATAACAATCCAAAGATCATTCAGACTGATGAGAAAAATAGAAAAGTCTGGTTGATTACAAAATCCGTGGTTCCGTTTACGGGAAAGGAAAGTCAGGTACTGCACGCAGATGATAAAACAGCCGTCTGTGAAATTCGCAAAGCCGGAGAACTGGCAGCTTTAAACAGAATGGGTGATAGTCTGGTTCCGGGTGCACTTCCTCATTTTTTTACAATGGGAACAACAAGTAAATGGAAGCTGACCTGGGTTGAGGATTATAATGCTTATCAAATCGAAAGCATTTCAGAAGGAGAAAAAGATTTAGGACTTGCTCTTGATGTGCAATCAGAATCGGGAAAAATAAATGCTACTATTAATTTGTGGGTAGAAGAAGAATTTGCTCATAATCAAAATACAAGCCAGCTTTGGCGTTTTTTCAAACAATCGGATGGAACATACCTGATTCAGAATGCAAGAAGTGGTTTGTATATTCTGGAGACTGTTAATGGATTAAAGCTTGGAGAACAAGGAACGAAAATAGATCTGTCTATTTTGGCAGGAAACACAGAGGAGACGAAGTACTATTATGCAGAAAACTGGATGGCAAATATTCCGGATGATGCACTTTTATCATCTGTAAATATTCCGGCAACACATGATACAGGAACAGCAGGAGTTGTAGAGGATGCTATAGCACAGTTCTCCATTACATCATGTCAGAATCTTTATTATGATGAACAGTTAAATATGGGAGCACGCAGCTTTGATATCCGTGCAAATGCGACAAAAGATGATGCTTCTGTGGCAGACGTAAAGATTGTACATGGAGGCGAATTATGGCAGTGTCAGGAAAAAAACGGAAGTGATCTTACATTACAGTCAATCCTCAATACATCCCTCGGTTTTTTAGAGAAGCATAAGTCAGAAACAGTCATTCTTACAGTAAAATCAGATGCCGGTTCTACAATTGGATTAGAGCATGCGGTAGCTGAATTTATTGAAAAAAATAAGGACAAGGTCTACAGTGGAGGGGATATCCCATCAATGAAGGAAGCAAGGGGAAAAATCATATTTCTTCGAAGATTTAATCTAACCAAGAACTACGAAAGTTCGGTTGAACGTGCGATGGGATTTAACCTTGCGAATTGGGATGACATAAAATATAAAGATTATAAATATGCGTATAAATTATATGATGATGGAAAAAATCATGTGTATATTCAGGATGCATATAATACATATGGAAGTGAGAAGTGGCCGTATATATTAGAAACAATGAAGCAAACAACAGGACAGGATACAAGCCATCCGATCGAGTACAATTCCTGGGTATTTAATTATACTTCTTGCTCACAAGGAACACCGTTAGGATTGACACGGGAAATTAATCCGAGATTATTTAAAGACGAAGGCAATTGTATTGACAACCGATTTCTTGGAACGGTAATGCTTAACTTTATTGATGATCCAATGGCACGGTTGATCTATGAGACAAACAGCAACATGATATTTGAACCAAAACTTCCAACACCGGAAGTAGAAGTTGAATATGGTCAGACACTGGCAGAAGCTACATTGAAAGGGATTGAAAATGCACCGGCAGGGGCATGGGTATTCAAAGATGCAGATCATGTCGTGACAGATCAGGAAGTGACAGATCAGACAAAATTTGAACTGATCTTTCAGCCGGCAGATAATAAAAAATACAAAAGTGTTACTATGAGCGTTCCGGTAAAAACAGTGAAAAAGTCGGAAGTCGTTTCAGCAAATGCAACAGATGAAATGGAAATCCAGGAGATAGAACAGTTGCAAAGTGAAGCGATTGATGAAAGCAGCAGTGCACAGAAAATTGTTGTCAATGCAGAAAAGAAAGCAAAGACATACGGAGAGGTATTGACGAGTGAAGATCTTACATTTACGATCAGTGATTCAGAAAAGGAGAAACTTCTCCCAGGAGATACAGTTGATAGTCTTGGACTGACACTGAAAGCAACAACAATCGTACAGGAAGATATTTTGTCAGGAAGTACAACAGATGAAGATGGAGATGACATTCTTGGTGCTTATGGAAATGCAGGAAAATATGTTATTCTGAAAGATAATGCATCAAATAGTAATTATGATGTAGAAGTTCGTCCGGCATTCTTAGACGTATCACCGAAGGAAGCAGATGTAGAATGGAATGCAGCAGCGCAGTATATATATACAGGAAATGCGTGTGGAATAGAAGCAAATGTGAAAGCAGACAGCCTTTTAGAAAATGACAGCTGTGAGATTAAGAGACTGCTGAATGCAGAGCGTACAGAAGTCGGCTCTTATAAAGCGCTTGCAATAGGACTGACAAATGCGAATTATATCTTTTCTGGCATGAGACGTGTGTGTGTATGGGAATATGAGATTCTTCCGGCAGATCCGGAAGTGACTTTTCCTACAGTAGAAGTGACTTATGGAGATAGCTTGAGAAAGGCAGTTCGTACAGGTCAGTCAGGTAATGGTGTATTTCGTTTTGCAGATAATACTGCAATGCTTACGGTAGCAGAGAACCAGAGTGAACAGGAGATGATCTTCACTCCATTTAATCCGAATTATAAAACAGTTACGTCATCAGTTCCTGTAACTGTATTGCCGAGAAAGCTTACAATCAGTCCGGAGCGAACAGAGAAAGAATACGGACAGAAAATCACAGAATTTGCATGGGAAATTTCATCCGGAAATTTGGCAGGAGAAGATTCATTGGATGATTTGAATGTAAAACTATCGCTGACAGCAGGTGATGCAGAGAAAGAGACCTGTGAAGTTGGTACTTATGAAATAGTAGAAAAGACTCCGATAACAGTAGAAAATGCAAATTATGAAGTAGCATTTGAACCGGGATTACTAATTGTGCAGCCTAAACCTGTAGAGGTTATCTGGAATACAGATGGGAAAGTGAACTATACAGGGAAAGAAGCAAATGTATCAGCAGAATTGTCAGGTGTATTATTTAATGATGACTGCAAGGTAGCAGTGGAAGGCGGAAATGCTGTAGAAGTTGGAAATTATACAGCAATTATTACCGAGCTGACAGGCGAGCAGCGTTATAATTATGTGCTTCACGGAGAGGATACAGACTATCAGATAGAGTATCAGATTGTGAAGAAAGAAGAAACAAAGAAACCAACCGATTCGAAGGAACCATCGACAGGTACTGCCGGAAAGAAACCAACCGATTCGAAGGAACCATCGACAGGTACTGCTGGAAAGAAACCAACAGGAACTTCAGTGTCAGGAAAACAGGTGAAAACAGCAAAGACAGGAGACAGCATCAGCTACATCTGGATTCCGATGATTGCAGGATCAAGCGCAGTGATCGGTGGAATGATTTATGTTATTAGAAGAAGAAAACAGAAGTAAAATTAAAGTGAATCTATAAACGATAGATAGAAAGGTGTCAGGCATATGTGGAAGCTGTTATTTTAAACTTCGGCCTGACACCTTTTGTTGAAAAAAGATGAAATTAGTATATTATGAAAACAGATGCGGTATATCCTAAATATGCAATAAAAAGTGTTTTTGAGCGCATGTGTTGAGAGGAAAAGGAGGGGGAGAAATGAGCGAATTAAGTAAAAAAGCAAGAAATAGAACAAGAGTTCAGATGATACTGACAATGTTGGTAATTGTCTCAATTATCAGACAATTCTTTCTTGGAAACTATCACAATATGTTTCTTGGGATTCTAACATTGATTTTATTTATGGTGCCACAGTTTATTGATAAGAAACTTGGAGTGACAATTCCGGTTGGTTTGGAAACGGTTATTCTGATCTTTATCTTTTCGGCAGAGATACTTGGAGAAATCAATGCATTTTATGTAAAGATTCCGGTATGGGATACCATTTTGCATACAACGAATGGATTTTTGATGGCAGCCATCGGGTTTGCACTGATTGATTTATTCAACCGAAGTGATCGATTCTCAATTAAGATGTCCCCATATTTTGTGGCATTTTTTGCATTTTGTTTTTCAATGACAGTTGGTGTTTTGTGGGAGTTCTTTGAATTCAGTATGGATTGGTTCTTCGGAATGGATATGCAGAAAGACTGGATTGTTCCGGCAATCAATTCAGTAAAGCTGAATCCGACAGGAGCAAATATCCCGATTCATGTAGATGTTCAGTCCATTGTGATCAACGGTGAGACTTGGAATCTGGGCGGATATTTAGACATTGGAATCGTAGATACAATGAAAGATCTTATGGTGAATTTTGTCGGAGCTGTTGTATTTTCTGTAATTGGAATTTTATATCTGAAACATCGTGGAAAAGGAAAACTGGCAGCTTCATTAATTCCGCAGGTAAGAGATACGGATGCAGAAACGTCTGAAAAATAGAAAACGTAAAGGACAGATCGATGAACAGTCAAAAAGAAATTAGAAATATAAAGATAAAAAATCAGTTGGAGCTCTGGCTGTTCTGTGCAATTATCGGTGCAGTTGCCGGCGGATTGGTCTGGGCGCTTTTGAAGATCATGGCAGTCGGGATGAATCTTATCTGGGAATGGATTCCGGAACATTTTGTATTTCCATACTATACAATAGCGGTCTGTGTGATCGGTGCATTTCTTATCGGTGTCTTCCGGAAGATGTACGGAGATTATCCGGAAGAAATGGAAACTGTTATGGCAAAAGTGAAAACAGAGAAGCATTATGATTATAAAAATATGCTTGTCATGATGATAGCAGCAGTGCTGCCGCTTTTGATCGGAAGCAGTGTGGGTCCGGAAGCCGGGCTTACCGGAATTATCGTCGGAATGTGTTACTGGGCAGGAGATAATCTGAAGTTTGCCAGACAGCATGCGAAGGAATACTCCCAGATCGGGGTAGCAGCATCCTTAAGTGTTTTATTCCATGCTCCGCTATTTGGATTGTTTGAAGTGGAAGAGAACACTTTAGAAGAGAATAAGTCAGAACAAACTGTTGTTCCGGCAGGAATTTCATCAAAGATATTTATTTATGGAATCGCAATTGCTGCTGCAACAGGTATTTATGCAGGACTTTCCGCAGTATTCGGTTCAGGACTTTCCGGTTTTCCAAGCTTCGAGGCAGTTGAGATCGGAAAGATGGACTATGCATTAATACTTCTCTATATTATTGCAGGATGCGTGTTAGCTGTTTTTTATGAAAAGACACATCAGATAACGAAGAAAACTGCGAAAAAGGTACCGGCAGTTCTTCGAGAAGTTTTCGCAGGAATTTGTCTTGGAATCTGTGGAATGTTAATCCCGGCAGTTATGTTTTCGGGAGAAGAACAGATGGGAGTGTTGATGAAAGAGTATAGTCAATACCTTCCGTTAGCACTGATCGGAGTTGCATTTTTGAAAGTGCTTCTCACAAATATTTGTATACAGTTCGGTTTGAAGGGAGGACATTTCTTCCCGGTTATCTTCGCAGGTGTATGCATGGGATATGGCGTGGGAATGCTGATCTGCGGAAATGCAGAGAGTCATCTTGTTTTCGCATCTGCAATTGTTACAGCGGCGCTTCTAGGTGGAACGATGAAAAAGCCGTTAGCCGTTACAATGCTTCTGTTTCTATGCTATCCGGTGAAATTGTTCGTATGGATTTTTGTGGCTGCGGCAGCAGGCAGCAAATGCCTATCCTTATTTGATAAGAGAAAAGTGGAAAACAAAAATTCCGTTGAGTGAAAACTCAGCGGAATTTTTTTACCCTTTTTGAGATGTCTTCCAGTTCTTCTTTGGAAAGTTCCGGGAGACGTTCTAATTTATCCAGGAATATCATTGCTGTTTCACGACGTTGCATCTCTACAATCTGTCCGTAATAATTGACCACAACACCTGTCACGATTGCAACAACGAAGATCGTGTAGATTGTGACGAATACAGAAACCAGTTTGCCAATGAAAGTCATTGCGACAATATCGCCGAATCCGGCGGTAGAAAGTACCGCATAGCAATACCAGAGGGCATCACCATAGCGGTTGATGTCAGGCTCTACCAATTGAATGATGGCTGCGGATACAAAGAGAAATACGATATAGCCGGAAAGAATCTGAGTTGCTTTGGTTCGTTTTAGGATCATCCATAAAAGTTTTAGTTTTTTCATATTTTTAAACACGGACATAACCAGTAGATGGACCTGCACCAACTTTTGCGATATACCCACTCTTAACCAGATTCGTCAAAGTCCTTTCCACGGTAATTTTGCTTATATCAGGACAAAGCTCTATGATTTCTTTTGTGGAAAGTACTTCACGATAACCAGCAATTTCCTGCTCGGATCGGTTGCGGGGTTCTGCTTTTTGAATTACCAATTCTTCCAAACGCTTATCGCTTGTAAATATACCTTCGATTCGGTTGGATGCTCCCGTACTCGGAATCAATGCAACTTCTAAGAGTGTTTTCAATTCATCTACATTGGCTTCGAGAAATAATTCCTGTTTGCCTTTATGTTCATAGATGCTGCTAACCATCTGAACAATTTCAGGTGTTAACAACTTTGCAGGACTTACAATAAAATCAAAGTCTCTCATAGGAATCTCCTTCATTTCAGATTTATCTCCATCATTCTATCATCAAATGATGGAAATCTCAATAGATTTGATGGAGATAGAATATCCATATACACAATAAATATCCTCATTTCATCCATATATTATATCGTTTTATAAATTGTTTTTTCACTAAAATTACACTATTTTTCATCTGTATAAGAATAGATTACATTGAATTTTCCGTTTCGTTCTCTTATTGATGCCATATTATTGCATACTCCTTTCCAAATCTCTTTGCTCCATCCAGTCCTCAAATTCATCCCGACGGATCCTAACTCGACTGCCAACTTTTATTACTGTGAACTTTCCTTTATCCGCCCACTTGTTGATCATGCTTCTGCTGACCTTTGCCAGATAGGAAGCTTCATCAAAAGTAAGATACTTTATATTTCCATTGCTTCCTCGTATTCCGGTCTGTGATAATTTCTTCCGCCGGAAATTAGCCAGGGCAATATTTTGTTCCTGTGCAAGTTCTTCATAATCATTCGATGGATCCAGCATATACCGATCCTGACCTTCCAGGAATTTTTGAAAACTCTCTTTTGTGATCCTTTTCTTTTCTGCAATCACAATGAATTCAAAAAAATGACTATACTTTGGATTATCAAGAATTGTATATACTGCGCTTCTGGTTGTTCCAAGCAGCTGTGCCATCTCAGGCATCGTAATTGTTGCATCTTCCAGAAGAGCGTCTTTTTTTCTGTCTTCCTTTGTTCGATACTGGGACTGGCTTTTATACCAATTCTGAAAAGATTCTTTTGGTATTCGTTTCCAGTAATCGACAATAACAGCTTCCATTTGATTTTTCTTGAGTAAATCATAAACAAGATATTCATCAACACCCAACAGATCCGCGACTTCCTTAACAGAATAGGACCAGGATTTCAATTCTTTCCCGGGTTTTTCTCCGGTAACTTTATGATATTTAATCTGATTGGCGTACCATTTTTCAAAGCTAGCAATGTTGATTCGTATCTTTCCGGCAATCTCTTTTGATTCAAAAACATTTTTATGAACCAGCCAGTATCGATCTGTCTTTTTTAATCCCAACAGCTTTCCCATTTCCGGCACGGTCATCCAGGTTCTCTTTTGCGTTGGACGACGTTTGTAAGGACTGTCCTCTGATATCTTCGAAATGATTTCTGCAACATCATCCATTTCCGGAACTTCTTTTTGTTTCATAATTGCTGTTGCCATTTATTCTTCACTTCCTGTCTTTTTAGTGTTAGTGTTTTTTCTTATATCATATCTCAAATCCAGATAAAAATTTAGGATGTCGATGCAGACAAAATCTGCCTGATCAACACCCTGTTTTTTACTGTTCCAAGTTATCGA
>ENA-ORTB01000432-ORTB01000432.1-human-gut-metagenome-genome-assembly--contig:-NODE-432-length-57386-cov-16.050950_pt1 | contig 57386 bp, 50 predicted proteins | sample MGYA00241905_ERZ509174 | MGnify/ENA primary metagenome ERZ509174 (study PRJEB26280, sample SAMEA2338851) | human gut metagenome | biome: human gut; feature: human-associated habitat; material: faeces... | reverse complement strand
GGTATATTTACAGTCTGAATGTTAAAATTTAACGGACAATATACGGATAATCATTAAAAAATATATTTACCAATAGAAACGTAGCATCAAATAAGGCTTGTAAAAAGTTGTATTCCTGCTAAAAATAGCAGAAACAATCATTCTTGCAATTTTATTCGTTTATTCCGGTGTTTTTCTTTATTTTTGCGAACTTATTAAGTAAGAAAAAAGTTATTATCAGAGATAAGAATTTTTATTTATCATGAGGAAGAAATTTATATATGTATTATGGGCTTTGCTCATATTAGGAATTTTATCGGTGGCTGCTGTCTTTACAGCCATAGCAAAAGGATGGATAGGTTATGTACCTCCTGTAGAAGAGCTGGAAAATCCGAATTTGAAATTTGCAACTCAGATAATTTCAGATGACGGGCAACTTCTGGGAACCTGGTCGTATAGTAAAGAAAACCGCGTTTATGTAGGTTACAATGACTTGTCACCTAATCTGGTTCATGCACTCGTTGCAACAGAAGATGTTCGTTTCAGTGAACATTCTGGTATAGACGCACGCGCATTTATGCGTGCTGTTATTAAAAGAGGTATTTTCATGCAAAAACATGCCGGTGGAGGAAGTACCATTACTCAGCAGTTGGCAAAACAATTTTATTCGCCGGTAGCAGACAATGTAATGGAACGCTTGTTGCAAAAACCGATAGAATGGGTTATTGCTGTCAAGCTGGAACGTTATTATACAAAAGAAGAAATTCTGACTATGTACCTTAATAAGTTTGACTTTCTGAATAATGCCGTAGGTATTAAAACAGCAGCCAAAACTTATTTTTCAAAAGATCCTAAAGACTTGTCGATAGAAGAAGCTGCTACCCTTATCGGTATGTGTAAAAATCCATCATTATATAATCCCCGTCGTTTCAATGAACGTTCACGAGGACGCCGCAACACGGTGCTTGATCAAATGTATAAGGCCGGTTACCTCACAAAAGCTGAGCGTGATTCTCTGCAAGCCTTACCGTTGACTCTGAAATTTCAGCCGGTTGACCACAAGGATGGATTGGCAACTTACTTCCGTGAATATTTGCGTAAGATAATGACAGCCAAAGAACCAGTCCGTTCGAAGTACAGAGGATGGCAACAACAACAGTATTACGAAGATTCTTTGGCATGGAAGACAAATCCTTTATACGGATGGTGTGCAAAAAACAAGAAAAAAGACGGAACCAATTACAATATTTATACAGACGGATTAAAAATCTATACGACAATTGATTCACGTATGCAGAAATATGCTGAAGAAGCTGTATACGAACATGTAGCAAAATACTTGCAACCTCGCTTCTTTAAAGAAAAACGTGGACGTAAAACTGCGCCATACACAAACGAGCTCACTCCGGAAGAAGTAAATACGATATTAGAACGTTCCGTACGTCAGTCTGACCGTTATCGTGAAATGAAAGCAGCAGGATGTTCTGAAGAAGAAATCCGGAAGGCATTCAACACAAAACACGAAATGTCTGTCTTCTCATGGGAAGGAGAAAAGGATACTATCATGACACCGTTAGATTCAATCCGTTACTACAAGCACTTCCTGCGTGCCGGATTTATGTCTATGGATCCGATTACAGGCTATGTAAAAGCTTATGTAGGAGGTCCTAACTATAATTACTTCCAATATGATATGGCTATGGTTGGACGCCGACAAGTTGGTTCTACCATTAAGCCTTACTTATATACATTAGCTATGGAGAACGGATTCTCTCCGTGTGACGAAGTAAGAAATGTAGAACAGACGTTATTCGATGAAAACGGAAAAGCATGGTCTCCCCGAAACAGTTCTAAATCTCATTATGGAGAAATGGTAACACTGAAATGGGGATTGGCAAACTCCAACAACTGGATATCTGCTTATCTTATGAGCAAGCTCAACCCATATGCACTGGTTCGATTGATTCATTCTTTTGGTGTCTTGAACAAGGACATACAGCCAACCGTATCTTTGTGTCTGGGGCCATGTGAAATTTCTGTAGGAGAAATGGTTAGTGCCTATACAGCATTTGCCAATCGAGGTATACGTACAGCGCCACTTTTCGTTTCCCGCATAGAAGATAATGAAGGTAACGTCATCGCAACTTTCACGCCACAAGTAGAAGAAGTGATAAGTGAATCAAGTGCATACAAAATGCTCGTCATGTTACGTGCTGTAATCAACGAAGGTACTGGTGGACGAGTTCGCCGCTTATATGGTATACAGGCTGATATGGGTGGTAAAACCGGTACAACCAACCGTAACTCAGACGGATGGTTTATGGGCTTCACTCCTTCACTGGTATCTGGTTGTTGGGTAGGAGGTGAAGAACGCGATATTCACTTCGATACAATGCGCGACGGACAAGGTGCTTCAATGGCATTACCGGTATGGGGATTGTACATGCAAAAAGTTTATGCCGACAAGTCGTTGGGATATTCTCAAGATGAACACTTCGATATACCCGAGGATTTTGATCCATGCAAAGACAAACTGACTGAAATAGAAGAAGAAAATACCAGCCGATTGGATGACGTATTCTTCCAATAATTTTTTCAGGAAAAATAAAAAAAACATGCTGAAGTTTTACGATAAACTTCAGCATGTTTTTTTGTTAATATGGGCATGTTTTTTTATAGTCTTCCAACTTTGGATTTTCGGATTATTTTCTGTATCTTGCAGAAACTTGTAAAAGAAGGAGGATTGTCATGGATCGTAATCTCACATTATACCAACTATCTCCTGAACTGGCAGCTAAAGTTTTCGATCGGATCGAATCTTTCAATCGTGGAAGAATGCCTAAAGATGGTAAATATGTAATCAGTATGCCGACTCTTTATCGCCCTTATTATGGATTTTGGCGAATCTTTTCAGATGATAAAACCCCACTATTCGTACGTACACTTGCTGTAACATTCGACGCAGCAGCAGAACGAGCCTTCGCCTTACTCCAAAACTGTAATATACCTCTTGACGTACAAGACAACAGCGTTTTTGAAAGTTACTACGGACAATCAGACGACATTATTCCATTTGGCAAGTATCGTGGCAAACGTTTAGCTGAAATCTTCTATGTGGACCCATCTTACATCCTTTGGTTAGCAAATAAATTTACTGTAGAAACAAAACGGTATGAACCATTAGTATTATTGGCTAAAAAATTTGCCAAAGTACATTTTGAACTGACCGTACAGAAAAAACATATTTCTTCGGTAAGCCATTATATAGGTGAGATAGGAGAAAAGTTGAAAGATATGTTCCTCACAGTCTTGAATGTCCGTTTACAGGTTGATACATACAAAGCTGACTTTTACGTAGACCAAAACGTATTGGCTGCCGACCGTGACGGAAACCGTTTTACATTTTTCATAAAAGCTGGCGGACGTAGCCAGACACCTAAAGCATTAAGTTGTCACAGTCGCAAAATAACTCAGCACGAAGTACTGCATCTAGCATCAGCAAAGGTCATGTCACATTACGAAAGCAAGGGAGTGCATTACACACGACTGGGATATGTAAAACTGGTATAATCGGCCTGTTCCGACAGAGTGTTCAAGGCTTGTTTCACATAGTTTTTCTCCATGTCAGCAGGTTTTATAACCTCCATGTCAAACACAAGCAGATCGATATCCAGAGGAATGATTCCCTTCTGTTTGCCTTCTGGGGTTCTGCCACATTTCTTTTCTATGTCCTTAAATAATATTTTTATATCCTCGAAGCCCATATCTGTTTCAACGACAGCAGCCCGGTTCAAATAAGAAGTTGTCGTTTCTATACCTTCCGGGGCAGTTTCTACTATTTCTCCCCACCGCATCTCAGGGAATAAATCTGACAGGATTTCCTCCGCCCAATTCATATGATATTCACTCTCTGTATTCGACCCCAAACAAATGATGCAACGATGCTTAGTTTTCATATTTATGAAGTTTTGACTACAAAAATAGATTTTTTTTGTAAATTTGCGTACTAATAAAAAGTACAAATACCATGAAATTTATTGGAATAATTCCTGCTAGATATGCTTCTACACGTTTTCCAGCAAAGCCATTGGCTATGCTAGGAGGGAAAACTGTAATTCAAAGAGTCTATGAACAAGTATCTGGAATTCTGGATGAAGCATACGTAGCGACCGATGATGAGCGAATAGAAAGTGCCGTCAAAGCTTTTGGTGGCAAAGTTGTTATGACTTCTGTCAATCATAAAAGTGGTACAGACCGCTGTTATGAAGCCTATTGCAAAGTAGGCAGCGGTTACGATGTTATTGTAAACATTCAGGGTGACGAACCTTTCATACAGCGCTCGCAACTGGAAGCTGTCAAAGCATGTTTTAATGATGAATCTACACAGATTGCAACCTTGGTAAAACCCTTTACCGTTGATGACGGATTTGAAGCATTAGAAAATGTCAATTCTCCGAAGGTTGTAGTCGATAAAAATATGAATGCACTGTATTTCAGCCGTTCTATTATTCCATATCAACGTAACAAAGAAAAGGCAGAATGGCTGCAAGGACATACCTATTACAAACATATCGGTCTATATGCATACCGGGCTGCTGTTCTGAAAGAAATTACAGCTCTGCCACAGTCTTCTCTGGAACAAGCAGAGTCATTAGAACAATTACGCTGGCTGGAAAATGGTTATACTATCAAAGTCGGTATCAGTGAAGTGGAAACCATTGGAATAGATACTCCGCAGGATTTAGCTCGTGCGGAAAAATTCCTGCTTGAACATAAAGAAATAAAGTAATGACTCTTGACAGAACAATAGCTCCCCCAATACGCCAGATAGACCATTTTTCTATTTCTACTCCCGAACGTACAATCATGCCAAACGGAACGCCACTGAATATCATTCAAGTTGGCAGCGAGGATGTTGTGCGTCTGGATTTGCTCATAAAAGGCGGGCAATGGAATCAGACACAACCTTTACTGGCTATGTTTACCAACCGCATGCTGCGCGAAGGAACTCGGTCTTTGTCGTCATCACAAATTGCTGAAAAGCTGGACTATTATGGCGCATGGCTTGACTTATCATCATCGGTAAACTATGGTTTTGTGACACTATATTCATTAGGTAAGTATTTCCCAAAAACAATTGAAATATTAGCCTCGATGGTTAAAGAACCGGTCTTTCCGGAAAAAGAATTATCGGTTGTAGTAGACGTAAACAAACAACAGTTTCTTGTCAACGCCCAGCGTGTTGACGTAATGGCTCGCAAACGTCTGAATCGTGCACTTTTCGGACTGTCACACCCATTAGGACGATATGCTGAACTGGAAGATTACGATCGTATTAACAGCGAAGTATTAAAAGGTTTTTACCATCAGTATTACCATTCAGGCAACTGCTCTGTTTACGTCTCAGGTAAAGTTTCTCCAGAAGTTATACATTGCATAGAGCAACACTTCGGCGAAAGCGATTGGGGAGACACTACCCGAAAAATAAAAAACGAAACTTTTGTTCCTACAACAGAAGATTGCAAACGCATTTTTGTAGAAAAAGAGGATGCTTTGCAAAGTTCTATAAAGATAGGTACATTTTCTATAAATCAACAACATCCTGACTATTTGAAGCTGCGTGTACTGGTTACGCTGTTCGGAGGGTATTTTGGTAGCCGTCTGATGTCGAATATCCGTGAAGATAAAGGATATACCTATGGTATCGGCGCCGGTCTTGTCAATTATCCCAATACAGGTGTATTAGGCATCAGTACAGAAGCTGCAAACGAATATGTAGAACCTCTCATCGCTGAAGTCTATAAAGAAATGGATATTTTATGTTCAGAGAAAGTTTCAGACGAAGAGCTGGATATGGTACGCAATTACATGCTGGGTGATATGTGTCGTTCATACGAAAGTGCCTTTTCTTTATCAGATGCTTGGATATTCATCGAAACGTCTGGTTTGAAAAATGATTTTTTCGATCATACATTAAAAGCTATCCGTGAAGTAACATCGGATGAGCTTCAAGCACTGGCACAAAAGTATTTCTGTAAAGAAAACTTAATAGCGGTTGTCGCAGGTAAAATAGTGTAATGATTTTATATTCTCTTTACAGAAAACACTAATTTTGAACATTCAAATAAAACGAAAAAGATAATAATGACTAGACATACATATTTATTGTTTGCATTGATGACATTTGGAAGCTTGTCCGTTTCTGCTCAAATGTCATTGGGATATTACAAATTTAAAGATGGAGCAGAATATACTGGAGAGTTGAAAGGACGTCGTCCAAATGGAAAAGGCAAAACAGTTTTTAAGAATGGAGATACATACGAAGGTGAGTATGTAAAAGGAAAACGTGAAGGAGAGGGTACATATATATTCAGTGATGGAGAAAAATATGTAGGACATTGGTATCAGGACCAGCAACACGGTCAAGGAACCTACTACTTCATGAACAACAACCGTTATGAAGGAATGTGGTATCAAGACTTTCAGGAAGGTGAGGGTACAATGTACTATTATAACGGCGATTTATATGTAGGCATGTGGCACCAAGACAAGCGAAACGGCCATGGAACATATACATGGAAAGGAGGTGCCAAATACGAAGGTGAATGGACCAACGATCTGAAGAATGGCAAAGGTGTCATGACATGGGAAGACGGTTCAAAATACGAAGGAGAATGGAAAAATGGCGAACGCCACGGGAAAGGAACATTTTATTACACCAATGGCGATAAATATATCGGAGATTGGGTAAAAGATGTACAGCATGGAAAAGGTATTTACTATTTTCAAAACGGCGAACGCTATGAAGGTGACTACGCAGACGGAGAACGTACCGGAAAAGGAATCTATGTTTACCCCAACGGAGATAAATACGTCGGCCAGTTCAAAAACGGATGGCAGGAAGGAACCGGTACATTTACCTGGCAGAACGGAGCTGTATATGAAGGCGAATGGGTAAAGAACCAGCGATCGGGCAAAGGCCATTATAAATGGGGAAATGGCGATGAATATGAAGGCCAGTGGAAAGACAATATGGCAGAAGGAGAAGGCGTACTACGTATGCAAGATGGATCTGTCTACACCGGTCATTTTTCTCGTGGCAAAGAAGATGGCAAAGGAACTATCGTAAGCAAAGACGGAGTCCGCTTTGAAGGATTCTTCAAGCAAGGAAAAAAGGATGGTCCTTTTGTCGAAACAGACAGTAACGGAAAAATAATTCGTCAGGGAACATTCCGCAGTGGCAGACTTTTAGAGGAGAAAAAATAATGCTAAACCTATCGGAACTAACAGATAAAGTACGTGCTCTTGCGATTGAGGCAGGGGATTTTATTCGTGAAGAAAGAAAAAAATTCCATCGCGAGGCAATCGAAAAAAAACATGCACACGACTATGTGTCATACGTAGACAAAGAGTCGGAAAAAAAGATTGTAACCCGTCTAAAAGAATTACTTCCCGAGGCTGGTTTCATAGCAGAAGAAGGCAGTGGCACATTAAACGACGAGCAATATTGCTGGCTGGTCGATCCTTTGGACGGAACAACCAATTTCATTCATGACAATGCTCCGTATTGCGTGAGCATTGCCCTGAGAAGTAAAAAAGAATTATTACTAGGCGTCGTATATGAAATCTGCCGGAATGAATGTTTCTGGACATATAAAGGTGCTCCTTCTTATCTGAATGGCAATGAAATTCATGTATCTGCCATATCCAATTTAGATGACTCGTTTATAGCTCTTGGCTTCCCTTATGCAACAGAAGAATATAAGCCAATGGCCAACCATTTGGTAAATACACTCTACGGGAATGTAGCAGGACTGCGGCTTATGGGAGCTGCGGCTGTAGAATTGTGTTATATTGCAGCAGGAAGGTTCGAAGCACGTATCGAAGCTTTTATTGGTCCATGGGATATCGCTGCAGGAACAATTATTCTGCAAAATGCCGGAGGTATGATTACAGACTTCAAGGGAGGAGATTCTTATTCCTCTGGTTCACAGGTTCTGGCTTCAAACGGAAGAATCCATCGAGATTTGTTGAATATAATTGATAATCTATAAAATACTCACGTTTTATTCGATTTATCAAAATATATTTTGTATGTTTGTGTTACAAAAAAGGGAAGGACATGAATATACCAGAAATATTAGATTTTCTGAAACGCTTGTCAGAGAATAATACCCGTGAATGGTTTCAGGAACATAAAAATGAATATCAAAACGCACAAAGCAGTTTTGAAAATTTATTAGCGGATATCATTGCGCGTATTTCATTATTCGATGAAAGTATATCTCATGTTCGTCCTCATGATTGTACATATCGTATTTATCGGGATGTCCGCTTTTCGGCAGACAAATCTCCTTATAAGAATCACATAGGAGGATATATTAACGCACGTGGGAAAAAATCGAACCACTGCGGATATTACGTACATCTGCAACCTGGCAACTGTATGCTGGCAGGAGGAAGCTGGTGTATGCCGTCCAATATGCTTAAAGCTGTCCGGCAGTCGGTTGTAGATAACATAGAGGAATACCGTGCTATTGTAGAGGATCCTGATTTTAAAAAATATTTTCCGGTAATAGGAGAGGAACACTTAAAAACCTTGCCTAAAGGATTCCCAAAAGATTTTCCTTATCCGGAATATATAAAATGTAAAGATTACACTGTTGCTTATTCCATTCCTGATTCTTTTTTTGATGATCCTTGTTTTATAGAAGAAATTATAAACGTATTCAGGCAACTGAAGCGTTTTGCCGATTTTACAAATTATACAATCGATGATTTTGAATAACAAACATTTTCATATAAATTAAAACCACAAAATTGTTACTACTATGGTAATAGATAAATTAGAAAATCTTGAGAAATATGTTTCTCTGAATCCACTATTTGCACAGGCTGTGGAATTTTTGAAAACTACAGACTTAAACGCACACGAAATAGGTAAGGTCGTCTTAAAAGAGGGTGAGCTTATCGTTAATTTTGCTCAAGCACGACCCAAAACTAAGGAAGAAGCAAAACTTGAAACTCATAATAACTTCATAGATATTCAGATTCCTTTGTCGGGAGTTGAAACAATGGGATATACTCCGCGCACAGACCTTCCGGAAGAAGAATACAATGCAGAAAAAGACATCACTTTCTACAAAGGATTTGCAAAAGATTATCTGACTATTACACCGGGTATGTTTGCCATATTCTTTCCACAAGACGGACACGCTCCTGGCGTAACTCCAGACGGCGTGAAAAAAGTCATAGTAAAAGTTCGGGCATATTAATATAAACTCTAATACTATGGATGAAGTATTGAATATCATTAAAAATGATCCTTGGCTTGAGCCTTACAAAGAGGCTATTACAGGCAGACATCAGCATGCAATTAATAAGGAAAAAGAATTAATCGGCAAGAAAACACTGTCCGGCTTTGCTACCGGACATCTTTATTTTGGCATGCATCGCACAGAAAAAGGTTGGACTTTCCGTGAATGGGCTCCTAATGCTACTGAAATTTATCTGATAGGTGATTTCAATGGATGGCAGGAACAAGCCAAGTATAAATTGAAAAGAGTCAAGAATACAGGTAACTGGGAAATCAATCTTCGGGAAAATGCGATAAAGCATGGAGATTTATATAAGCTGAAAGTTTATTGGGAAGGAGGTTGCGGAGAACGTATTCCTGCATGGGCAACACGTGTCGTTCAAGACGACCAGACTAAAATTTTCAGTGCACAGGTCTGGAATCCTGATAAACCTTACAAATTCAAGAAAAAAGTTTTCGTACCGAATGTGTCACCTTTAATGATTTATGAGTGTCATATTGGTATGGCGCAGGATGCCGAAAAAGTGGGGACTTACAACGAATTCCGTGAAAACATCCTTCCACGCATAGCTAAGGACGGCTATAACTGCATTCAGATTATGGCTATTCAGGAGCATCCCTATTATGGAAGTTTCGGTTATCATGTATCAAGCTTCTTTGCTCCATCGTCCAGATTTGGTACGCCCGAAGAGCTGAAACAGCTTATTGATACAGCTCATCAGATGGGAATTGCCGTAATTATGGACATCGTTCATTCGCATGCGGTAAAGAACGAAATGGAAGGTTTAGGTAACCTGGCTGGTGATCCTTGCCAATATTTCTATCAGGGAGATCGCCGTGAACATCCGGCATGGGATTCATTGTGTTTCGATTACGGTAAGAACGAAGTTATTCATTTCTTACTCTCTAACTGTAAATACTGGTTGGAAGAATTCCACTTCGATGGTTTCCGTTTCGATGGTGTAACATCTATGCTTTATTACAGCCACGGATTGGGAGAAGCATTCTGTAACTATGGCGATTACTTTAATGGTCATCAAGATGACAATGCTATTTGCTATCTGACACTTGCCAACAAGCTGATACACCAGGTTAATCCTCGTGCCATCACAATTGCCGAAGAAGTTTCAGGTATGCCGGGACTTGCCGCACCTTTCAACGACGGAGGTTACGGCTTCGACTATCGTATGGCGATGAACATTCCTGATTATTGGATAAAAATTATCAAGGAACGTCGTGATGAAGACTGGAAGCCTTCTAGCCTGTTCTGGGAAGTAACCAATCGCCGTAAAGACGAAAAAACAATCTCTTACTGCGAAAGTCACGACCAGGCTCTGGTAGGCGACAAGACTATCATTTTCCGTCTGATTGATGCGGATATGTACTGGCACTTCAAGAAAGGTGATGAAAATGGAGTCGTACAGCGCGGTATAGCATTGCACAAAATGATTCGTCTGCTCACAGCTTCTACTATCAACGGCGGTTATCTGAACTTTATGGGAAATGAATTCGGTCATCCGGAATGGATCGACTTCCCGCGTGAAGGTAACGGATGGTCGTATAAATACGCTCGCCGCCAATGGAATCTGGTAGACAATAAAGAATTGTGTTATCACTACCTGGGTGACTTTGACGAAGCAATGGTTCATCTTATCGAAGGAGTCAAGAACATACAGAAGAGCGATGTCGTAGAAATATGGCACAATGACGGAGATCAGATTCTGGCATATCGCCGTAAAGACTTAGTATTTGTATTCAACTTTAATCCTACCCGTTCGTTTACAGACTACGGTTTCCTTGTTCCACGAGGTGAGTACCATGTAGTATTGAACACAGACAGTAAAGAGTTCGGCGGATTTGGGTTTGCAGACGATTCAGTAGCCCACTTTACGTGTGCCGATCCATTATATGCTAAAGAAAAGAAAGAATGGCTTAAGCTGTATATACCTGCCCGTTCGGCAGTAGTGTTGAAACGCCAGAAGTAACGTTTATGAATGAATATATCCATAAGAACTATAAGAAAGCCGCACGCATACAAACCGTCGTGTGCGGCTTTCTTTTTTCTATTTTCAGTTTTATCTATCTTTATGTATTTCAGTGTGATGTATTAGAGGCTTTACACTTCTCACTGGCACACGGCAAAACTCATTTTGCCCCTTTACCCAGTGCCATAATCATTACCCTGATTTTACTATTATTACGCTGGGGAGTCAATAGCCTGTTAGGCTTGAAAGGAGAGGTCCGTGCTTTGTCGTATTTTCCTTCTTGCCTTATATTGGGAGTTCTTACTGATGTAGGAAGAACTGTTTACATGTCCGACTACCATACTTCATGGGGATGGCTGCTGCCTCTGATATTACTGATATATTTTTTAGTTACTTTCTGGTTACGAAGGGTTTTCCGTGTACAATTGAATGTAGAAAGTAGTCCGATGACGCTGATGAACAGCAATCTGATTATACTGTTGGTGTTTATTATCATGACTATACTAATAGGCAACAGCAACCGCACTTTTCATCGTGAACTGGAAGCCGAACATTATCTTCGTAATCATCAATACAATGAAGTGCTGAAAATAGGCCAACATTCTACAGAAGCAAGCCGGACACTTACCGTATTGCGTAGCATTGCAATGTCGCATGCCGGAACTTTGGGAGAAAAGCTCTTTGAGTATCCGCAATATTATAAAACCGACGGATTGTTCTTTGCAAACGATTCGTCTTCTGTTCTCCGCTATACAAACGACTCTATTTACTATTTGCTGGGAGTGCGTCCGTATAACGGTGAAGACCGCATGGAGTTCCTGCATAACATTTGCTACAAAGGCACAGGGAAATCGACTTCACTCGATTATTTTCTATCGGCTTTACTTCTTGAAAAACGACTTGACACTTTTGCAACTGCCATTACCGATTTCTGTGAATCTGATGAAGAATTTGCCCGATACTATAAAGAAGCTATACTTATATATAAGGACAGTCACCCCGATTATCAGATTCAGATTACAGACAGTGCAATGATCCAGCGTTACACTGACTACAAAATCCGCCGTAAGGAATCTGGTCCACTCGTCCAGGGAAGTAACCTGATGCGTAGAGAATTTGGTGATACATACTGGTGGTATTTCGATTATCAGAACTAAAAACGCCCTGATTATTTAAATGAATAATAGTTTTTGTAGGCTATCAATGTCTTTTTTACTAATTTTGCATCTCTGAAAAGCGATATAAAAGATAATAACAACATAAATTATGGCAAAAGAATTAAAAGACCTCACCAAAAGAAGTGAGAACTATTCACAATGGTACAATGATTTGGTAGTAAAAGCCGATTTGGCAGAGCAGTCACCAGTACGTGGATGTATGGTCATCAAACCTTACGGATACGCCATCTGGGAAAAAATGCAACGCATATTGGACGATATGTTCAAAGCAACCGGACACGTAAATGCATACTTTCCGTTGCTTATCCCGAAATCATACCTGAGCCGTGAAGCAGAACATGTAGAAGGTTTTGCCAAAGAGTGTGCCGTAGTAACTCACTACCGTTTGAAAAACGCAGAAGATGGTTCTGGAGTTATTGTCGACCCTGCAGCTAAACTGGAAGAAGAACTGATTATCCGTCCGACTTCAGAAACAATCATCTGGAGTACATATAAAAACTGGATTAACTCATACCGTGACCTGCCTATCTTGTGCAACCAGTGGGCAAACGTAATGCGCTGGGAAATGCGTACACGTCTGTTCCTGCGTACTGCCGAATTCTTGTGGCAGGAAGGTCACACAGCACATGCTACTCGTGAAGAAGCTGAAGCTGAAGCACAGAAAATGTTGCATGTATATGGTGATTTCGCAGAAAAATACATGGCAGTACCTGTTATCAAAGGTGTTAAATCGGCTAATGAACGTTTTGCCGGAGCACTTGATACTTACACTATCGAAGGTTTGATGCAAGACGGAAAAGCACTTCAGTGTGGTACTTCTCACTTCCTCGGACAGAACTTTGCTAAAGCATTCAATGTACAGTTTGTCGACAAAAACAACAAGCTGGATTATGTATGGGCTACTTCATGGGGAGTTTCTACTCGTCTGATGGGTGCACTGATTATGACTCACTCTGACGATAACGGTCTGGTTCTTCCTCCGCATTTGGCTCCGATACAGGTAGTCATCGTTCCTATCTACAAGAACGACGAACAACTGAAACAAATCGATGCGAAAGTAGAAGGTATCGTAACCAAGTTGCGTGAAATGGGAATCTCTGTTAAGTACGATAATGCTGACAACAAACGTCCGGGATTCAAGTTTGCTGATTACGAACTGAAAGGTGTTCCTGTACGTCTTGTCATGGGAGGACGTGATCTGGAAAACAATACAATGGAAATCATGCGCCGCGATACACTGGAAAAAGAAACTCGTTCTTGCGATGGTATCGAAGAATATGTAAAGAACCTGCTTGAAGAAATACAGGAAAATATTTACCAGAAAGCATTGAAGTACCGCAACGAACACATCGTAAAAGTAAACACTTACGATGAGTTTAAGGAACAAATTGAAAAGGGTGGATTCATTCTGGCTCACTGGGATGGTACAACTGAAACAGAAGAACGTATCAAGGAAGAAACCAAAGCTACTATCCGCTGTCTTCCGTTCGAAGCAGACGAAGAAAGTCTTACTCCGGGCGTAGATATGGTAACAGGCAAACCGTCGGCTCGCCGCGTATTGTTTGCACGTGCATATTAATTTCAGGTAATTCAACCTTATTATAATTCGGAGCAACAAGTATCTAGGCTGACGGAAGAAAGCCGATATTTGTTGCTCTTTTTTTATCATAATCAACTGTCAAGAAGCTTATGGAAACAAATGAAACAACGGAACTTGTCATGCTGGGAACGGGAAATGCTGCGGTTACCCAGTGCTATAATACCTGCTTTGCCTTGCGTCATCCGAATAAAACCCTGCTGGTCGATGCCGGAGGAGGAAACGGAATACTTATCCAACTAGAGAAAGCAGGCATACCACTGACCGATATTCATGCCATGTTCATTACCCATGCACATACCGATCATATATTAGGAGCTGTATGGGTGGTACGTGTCGTCGCTCAGCTTATGCAGGCTGGAAAATATGATGGTACGTTCCACGTATATGGACACGACAAAGCCATACAAGTACTCGACTGGATTTGCCGCATGACACTTCCTGCCAAAATTGTAGCCCGGCTGGGAAATGGCATCGAACTACATATCGTCGACAACGGAATGTGTTTCGAAGCCGGAGGCTTCACCCTGCAGTGCTTCGACATAGCCTCAACCAAAGAAAAACAATATGGTTTCAGTACAATACTTCCCGATGGGAAAAAACTGGTATGTCTTGGTGATGAACCTTATAATGAATTGAATCACGATTACGTAATGGGAGCCGACTGGTTGTTATGTGAGGCTTTCTGTCTGTACGACGACCGTGAACGCTTCAAGCCTTACGAAAAGCATCATAGTACAGCTCTCGATGCCGGACGACTCGCTTCGAAACTGAATGTAAAGAATCTGCTGCTCTATCACACGGAGGACAAGACACTCGCTACCCGAAAAGAGCGATATACTGCTGAAGCACAACAGGTGTTTACTGGCTGCATCTATGTTCCCGATGATTTAGAAAAGATTATTCTGTGAAATAAGAGCATTTTCCTAGTAAGCTTACCTGTGAACAGCTCTTATCTGTTTACTCCTTTCAGACGAAATATATGAGGAGAAACACCAGCCTTCGACTTAAAAAATTTGCCGAAGGCTGACTGATCAGAAAAATTCAGTTCCTCTGCAATCTGTTGGGCAGTATAGTCAGTACGGGTAAGCAGGCGGCAGGCTTCTGCATAAAGCATGCCCCCCAGAAAATAAGCAGCGGTTTTCCCTGTCTGCCGCCGAATAATGCGAGACAGATAAGTGGTTGTAACAGACAGCCTGCTGGCATAAAAATTTATATAGTGCTCCCGCTTATAATGAGCAACTACCAACGCCATAAAGTCGTGAAACAGTCTTTCGGTACGTCCCAGTGATACCGGAAGGGAAGATACACGTTCCTCTATCACCTCAAGTACCAGTAACATACAAGTATACACCAGGCTCTGAATAATTTCTTTTTGATAAGTATTGCGGCTAATGATAGCCATACGGATCTGTTCCATACACTTCAGGATAGCAGTCTGCATTTCTTGTTTTAGTTGAATCACAGGTGTATCAGTGCGGCAAAAGTAATAAGAATATGTCTGAAAGGCAGGATTGGACGACAGCATATGCTCGAATAAACTCCTTTCGCACATCAAGTTCATGCATCTGAAATCGTCCGTACAACCTGTGAGTGAAACCAGCATATTAGGCGAAAACAACAACATATCACCTTTCTGTACATTATATTCTTTATAATTGAGTATATAGTGTGCCATACCTTCCTCCACAACTATAAACGAAAACATGTCTGCAAGAACAGGGGGTATCTTACTGATATTTTTCATATCGCTTTTGGTGCAGAAACAAGCTATACTTTCCTCCCATACTTCATTAATCTGATGATACGTTATCAGCTCCGGCAGACGAATGATTCTTTCTTCCATAACCAGTAAATAATGTTTTTTCCTATTACAAATTTATATTCTGTTTCGTAATTAACCAGTTATGTTTCCAGATTTAACATACAATTACGGCAAAAAGTGCAGAACTTTGCCAGAAAGAAAATCAAACAAAAACAGATATGATAATGAGTAGAAAAAACATGATCGGGGCAGTATTGTTTGCTATACTTGTCCCACAACTATTACCTGCACAGCAACAGCAAATGACTTTGCACAATGTTTCAGGCGAAACCTTCGACGTTCCATTGCGTAAGGCACTTCCCGTCGATGCACCTCGTGTCCGATATCCTGGATTTAAACAAGAAACTCTTATCCTGAAAGCAGGAACCGTACGTCGTGAGGGAGCTATGCCTTTGCCCTGTGACATACTGCTGGAACGGGATGTTCCTATTAAATTACGCGATGGAGTAACTATCTACACCGATGTTTTCCGTCCGGTAAACGAAGAGAATTGTCCGGCTATTCTTGCCTGGAGTCCATATGGGAAAGAAATCGGGGACAAATGCTCGATGATGTCCCGATGCGTTCGGGTGTGGCAATCAGTGCCACCTCAGGGCTCGAAAAATTTGAAGGTCCTGATCCTGCTTATTGGGTAGCTCACGGATATGCTGTGGTTAATCCCGACAAACGCGGTGCATATATGTCTGAAGGCAACCTGCTTTACTGGGGACATGAAGATGCGCTTGACGGCTGCGATGTGATAGAATGGATTGCATCCCAGAAATGGTGCAATGGCAAAGTTGGCATGTCCGGCAATTCCTGGCTGACAGTGTCACAATGGTTCATTGCCGCTGAACAACCGAAGCACTTGGCTGCCATCGCTCCTTGGGAAGGTTTTTGTGATCATTTTCGCGAGTCAAGTCACAGGGGAGGAATACCCATGCCAGAATTTCCGGAAATGATAGCCGAAACATTCTCTTCTGCCCACGGAATGCTCGAGGATCAGCCACGCATGATTGTAGAACAGTCATTCATGTGCAGCTATTGGGAAGACAAGGCAGCCCGTCTGGAAAACATCACTGTCCCGGCCTATGTAGTAGCAAGTTATACTAACTCTGTACATACACATGGAACCTTTGCGGGATATCGCCGTATCTCATCGGATAAGAAATGGCTACGAGTGCACGATACCAATGAGTGGTACGATTATTATTCGCCGGAAAACGTGGAAGACTTGCGTCGTTTCTTTGATTATTACTTAAAAAACATTGACAACGGATGGGAGCAAACACCTAAAGTACGCTTGTCTGTACTTAATCCTGGAGGTAAAAATATTGTAAACCGTGTGGAAAATGAATTCCCGTTGGCGCGTACCAAGTATACCAAGCTATATCTTTCGGCTGCCGACTCTTCACTTTCAACCAGTCTGCCGCAAAAAGAGACAATCAGTTCCTACCAGTCGGAAAGCAGACAGCCGAAAGTTACTTATCGGTTCCGTATGACAAAACCTACCGAAATAACCGGTTATATGAAACTGCACTTATGGGTATCTGCCCCCGACCATGACGATATGGATCTTGCCATCAAAGTAGAGAAACTTTCAAAAGACGGAAAGCCTTTCTTTGATCCGACAGGAGCAACTATCGCCGCTACAGGATATATGCGGGCATCCATGCGCCAGCTCGACACACTGCGTACCACAGAAGCGGAACCATATTACACATACACTACGGAACAAAAACTGAAACCCGGCGAAATCGTTCCGCTGGAAATTGAAATATGGCCGATGGGGCTGATGTTCGACAAGGATGAAATACTCCAGCTTACCGTAGAAGCCTATCGCCCTGCCGCGGCGGCCATTCCTTTCGGATCTGCAAGAATCAGCATTCCCAATGAGGGGTATACTTACCAACCGGGAAACAATGTCGATCTGGTTACACTGGGAGGCAATGAAAATCAGTGTGCCGATCCGAAAGAAGTGGTAACTTCCCCCGCTAGTCATAACGCAGGAAAGCACTGTATATATACAGGAGGACGCTACGACAGCTACCTGTATCTGCCTGTTATCCCGGAGAAATAATACGCACAAATACTTACCTGTTATATTCTTGCCGGAAAGATTACGATTTTTCCGGCAATTTTATGAAAAAACATCAGCTTATTTTTTTATTTTTTGTACAAACTGTTTGCTTTATTTGTACGAACTATCCTGATTTTTTGTACAAAACAGAATAAAGTTTGTACAAAAAATCAGAACTTGTCTTGATTTTTCCCAACGAAGATTTCCTTCTTTTCGTCATATCCTTACCAGACGGTCAACAAGCCTTGCTGCAACCCAAAAACAATAAAAAGTATGTCTCAAACATAAATATATCGCAGAAAATTTGTATCTTTGCATGAAAATTTTCGCGAAACATGAAAATTAAGGAAGTAGTAGATGCCCTTGAGATGTTCGCGCCTCTGCCTTTGCAAGACGGATTCGACAATGCCGGATTGCAAATCGGATTGACAGACGCGGAAGCTGCAGGGGCTTTGTTGTGTCTGGACGTAACCGAAGCAGTGGTAGACGAAGCCATTTCGCTGGGTTACAACCTGATTGTATCACACCATCCTCTTATTTTTAAGGGGTATAAGTCGATAACCGGGAAAGATTATGTAGAACGTTGCATCATGAAGGCAATCAAACATGATATTGTAATCTTCTCGATGCATACCAATCTGGATAATGCTCCCCAGGGAGTCAATTACAAAATTGCCGAAAAGATAGGTTTACAGAACGTACAGATACTGGAACCCAAAGAAAATGCACTGCTGAAGCTGGTAACATTTGTTCCTGTCAAACAGGCAGAACAAGTCCGTCAGGCACTATTCAATGCCGGATGCGGATGTATAGGCAACTACGACTCATGCAGCTATAATCTGGAAGGAAAGGGGACTTTCCGTGCCGGAGAGGGTACACATCCTTTCTGCGGCAAACAAGGAGAACTGCACGAAGAACCCGAGGTACGTATTGAGACCATTTTACCAGCCTTCAAAAAATCGGCAGTCGTACGAGCTCTGATTGCTGCTCATCCATACGAAGAACCGGCATACGATTTATATCCTCTGCAAAACAACTGGAGCCAGGCTGGTGCAGGAGTAGTGGGTGAACTTCCAACTCCGGAAGCTGAAGACGATTTTCTGCATCGCATCAAACATACGTTCGAAGTAGGCTGCGTAAAACATTCGCGCACCAACGGACGGATGATTCGGAAAGTTGCTCTTTGTGGAGGTGCAGGTGCATTTTTATTGCCCCGTGCAGTGGCAAGCGGCGCCGATGTATTCATTACCGGAGAAGTGAAATACCACGATTATTTCAGTTATGAAAACAGTATTCTGGTAGCTGAAATAGGGCATTATGAAAGTGAACAATATACAAAAGAAATATTTTATTCAATCATACGGGAAATGTTTCCGTCACTTAGCGTCAGCATGACGAGTGTCAATACAAATCCCATCAAATATTTGTAATAACTATGGCTAAAGAAGCAAAAAAAGATCCCAGCGAACTGAGCGTTGAAGAAAAACTGAAAGCACTGTATCAGTTGCAAACAATGTTGTCTGAAATCGACAAAATCAAGACATTGAGAGGAGAGTTGCCTCTTGAAGTACAAGACCTGGAAGACGAAGTTACAGGTTTGAGCACACGTATCGAGAAAATCAAGACTGAAATAGACGAACTGAAGTCGAATATTGCCAGCAAGAAAATCGAAATTGAAACAGCAAAGGCTTCGGTTGAAAAATATAAAGCTCAGCAGGACAATGTACGCAACAACCGCGAATATGACGTGCTGACTAAGGAAATCGAATTCCAGAGCCTGGAAATCGAACTGTGCGAAAAGCGTATCAAAGAATATACTGCTTCAATCAAGGCAAAAGAAGAAGAAATAGAAAAGAGCAATACAGCTTTGGAAGAAAGAAAGAAAGACCTGGAAGTTAAGAAAAACGAACTGGAGGAAATTATTTCTGAAACCAAGCAGGAAGAAGAAAAGCTGAGAGAAAAAGCTAAGAATCTGGAAACAACTATCGAACCTCGTTTGCTTCAGGCTTTCAAACGTATCCGTAAGAACTCTCGTAACGGATTGGGTATTACTTACGTTCAACGTGATGCATGTGGTGGTTGCTTCAACAAAATCCCGCCTCAGAAACAGTTGGATATCCGTATGCGTAAGAAAATCATCGTGTGCGAATATTGCGGACGTATCATGATAGACCCAGAACTGGCTGGTGTTGTTGCTGAAAAGCACTTAGAAACAAAGATTAAATAATATTCCGGTTCTACGGACATAACAATAGACTGCTCCGGTATATTCTGGCTTACATCGCCGGATATACCGGAGCTTTTTATTTACTAAGCGAAGAAATAATATAATAATTTTCCTGTACTTATGATAAATCATCTGTATAATTCAAATCAAACAACTGCATAGTTAATACATTATATATCAATATATAGACATGTATATTAAACCGAATATAAAGATAATAATATTATACAGATAAAATTAAGACAAAGCCTTATTCACAAGGCTCATTTATTTCTCGATTTCAAAGCGAGAAATGGAGCTGCTCCAGTTGCTATAACCACCAGCAACCATAAATTTCCACTTGAGGGATTGTAAGCCTTCAACAGTTCACAGACAGAGCTTCCCGTAGCAAGTCCCATACCGAATTCAAACAAGACTGTCAGCAATATCCATGCAAAGGATATAACCAGACAATCCGTACGGGAGAGCTTCTTGACGCGAGATAATAATATTTTGGCAACGAGTAATATCAATATGCTTAATATAATTCCACTGACAGCCAAAGCACACTTATCGGGTAGAAATTTCACCAGCACATAATCGCGAAAACCTCCGTTCAGTATAGCAACCGGAATGAAGCTGATCCATATCGGAAGAGAAACAAATAAACTACAAAGATGCATAGTCCGGAATCTCTGGAAGGAACACATATGAGTTAGTTGCATAATCGATACGACAGCAATAATGATTGATACCATTGGTCACAATCAGATATTCTACCCGAAGCACCATGTTGTAACGCGTTATCTGATCGAACACAGCTTGGGTAATCACTACATCCGGAGCCTTATATTCTACTATCATTTTAGCCGTCAGATCACGGTTGTACAATACCGTATCACAGCGCTTCTTCGTACCGTTTAAGTTAATCTGTATCTCATTTGCCAGCAATCCTGAAGGATATCCCTTATGCATTAACAAGTAATTAGTAAAGTGCTGTCGCACCCATTCCTCAGGAGTCAGGGCAACGTATTTCTTGCGCAATACGTCGAAAATGTATTTTTTCCCCTCTTTATTAGAGATTTTAAACGAGTAAGGTGGTAAATTTAATGCCAACATTTCGTAAATTTGCAATAATAGACAAAATCGTTTTTCATACAAAAATACGAAAATATCATGAAAACTAAGGCAGAAATCGTGGCAAACTGGTTACCACGATACACAAAAAGAAAACTAGAAGACTTCGGAGAATACATCTTGTTGACCAACTTCAACAAGTATGTAGAGATATTTGCAGATCGCTTTAACGTCCCTATTTTAGGTCATGATGCTAATATGATTTCTGCACACGCAGAAGGAATTACTATTATCAACTTCGGAATGGGAAGCCCGAATGCAGCCATCATCATGGACCTGCTGAGTGCCATCCACCCCAAAGCTTGCCTTTTCCTGGGTAAATGTGGAGGTATAGATAAGAAAAACCAGATAGGCGATTTGATCCTGCCTATTGCTGCCATACGAGGCGAAGGTACTTCGAACGATTATTACCCGCCAGAAGTCCCCGCCTTGCCTGCGTTTATGCTACAGCGTGCTGTTTCATCTGCTATCCGCGACCATTCACGCGACTACTGGACCGGCACAGTCTACACAACTAACCGCCGCATATGGGAACACGATGACGACTTTAAAAAGTATCTTTTGAAGACACGTGCCATGGCAGTAGATATGGAAACCGCAACCCTTTTCACAACAGGATTTGCAAATCATATCCCGACAGGCGCACTACTGTTAGTATCCGACCAGCCAATGATACCGGAAGGAGTAAAAACAGAAAAGAGTGACTCGCTCGTCACACAGCAGTTTGTCAACGAACATGTAGAGATCGGAATCGATGCGCTACGTATGATTATCGATGAAAAGAAGACAGTGAAGCATCTGAAATTTGACTGGTAATTTTACTATCCATGGCAAAAGAAACAACATACGAAGAGATAGTCAGAAACATAAAAAACAAGGTCTATTCTCCCATTTTTTTTCTTATGGGAGAAGAAGACTATTATATCGATCGCATAGCTGATTACATCATGGACAGTGTGCTGAATGAAACCGAAAAGGAGTTCAACCAGACTGTTCTATATGGTGCAGATACAGATATTGCCACCATTATCAACGGTGCTAAACGCTATCCGATGATGTCGAAATATCAGGTCCTGGTTGTAAAAGAAGCCCAAAATTTAAAGAATCTGGATGAGCTGGTTTACTACCTGCAAAAGCCAATGCTGTCTACTATTTTGGTTATCTGCTACAAACATGGATCATTAGACCGAAGAAAAAAACTTACAGCAGAAATCGAAAAGACCGGAGTTCTGTTCGAATCAAAAAAGCTGAAAGATGCACAGCTTCCGGGATTCATCGCTTCATATTTAAAACGTAAACAAGTAGAAATAGAACCTAAAGCGGCCGAGATGATGGCCGAATTTGTTGGTACCGATTTAAACCGAATGGCAGGCGAATTGGAAAAATTAATTATCACCCTACCCAGCGGTCAGAAGCGTATCACTCCGGAACAAATAGAGCGAAATATCGGAATAAGCAAAGACTATAATAACTTCGAATTACGCAATGCACTTATCGCCAAAGATATTTTAAAAGCAAATCAGATAGTAAATTATTTTGAAGAAAATCCTAAAAACAATCCACTTCAGGTAACTCTGGCAGTCCTCTTTAATTTCTATGCAAATCTGATGCTGGCATACTATGCTCCCGAAAAAACAGAACAGGGAATCGCCGCACAATTAGGGCTGCGTTCTCCCTGGCAAGCCAAAGACTATATGCTTGCTATGAGAAGATACACGGGAGTAAAAGTAATGCAGATCATCGGAGCTATCCGTATGTGTGATGCTAAGTCGAAAGGAATAGGTAACGCGTCAATATCGGATGGTGAATTATTAAAGGAACTTATCTTCATGATTCTTCATTGACATCTAATTTCTGACCACTAAAAAAACGAAAAGGAAGACTCTGTTCTGTACGTTTTATCACTAAACGTACAGAACAGAGTCTTTTTTTATACCCACACGAGATTTTAAAATTTAGGAACGAACGAATCATTGGCCGTAATTTTTAAAATCTGAGAGCATAAGGATTTTGGATAAAACAGGAAGAAACCTAATCAATATGTATAACACGTAAAAGGGTAATACAGCAATAACACGGAATCAAGAAATAAACTTCTCCCAATATACAAATCAATCTCTAAATTTTTCCTTTACGAATGTATAGGTGTAAACTTGGTCATTAAAGGAAGCTAGTATATAATAAATAATCTCTATTTACAATTGTTTGAGTATTTTTGTAAACAAATGTAATAAATACATTTGTAAATCACCACACAAAAGTACATAAGTATAGATATATTAGAGATAAATGCCTGAATAAGAGAGGGGAGAGCCATTTGTTTTGTATACAATTCTATATGTAAACGAGTGATTATTCATTAAATAATTATACTATAAAATATAGTAAAAACCAGTATTTTACTATTTACTTTCCAAGAAAAGCTTTAACAAATTTACATTTGTTTTAATAAAAGAGCAGTATCCTGGTAAAACAAATGTATTTTACTATAATAATTATTTATTAATCAGAAAAATATGCCATTATATTAAAGTGATTACTTTACATTATATCAAGCAATTTACATTCGTAAATACTAAAAAGCGCATCCAGTATTTACATTCATAAATTACTTTTGTTTCCAACTTTTATATATGTAAATTTGCAAAAGAAAACATAAAACATTACCTTTGTAAACAGATAAATAATCTATTCCATTTGTTAATGAAGGACCGTATTATACAAATCATGCAGAAAGAAGGCTTGAGTAATGCCGAGTTTGCCGAAAAGATTGGGATTTCCACATCTTCACTATCGCATATATTCAATGGCAGAAATAAACCAAGCCTTGATGTTGTTATGCGTATCCATAAAGCTTGTCCATATGTTAACATTGAATGGTTACTATACGGAGAAGGTGAAATGGAAGGTGAAAATACGCCAGACACTGCAACACCTCAGTACACACAAGGCTTTGAGAATCCCGAAAAATCGACCGAGAGCCCGATTCTTTTTGATTTTCGCAAGGAAAATGTATCAGAAACGCCTGCTTATACACCTAAAGAATCTGTACGTGAGGAAATTAGATACATAGAAAAGCCTCACCCCAAAATCACTGAAATAAGAATTTTCTTCGATAATGGTACGTATCAGGTATTCAAACCTGAAAAAAACTAATAAAATCTTTATATCCGGATAAAAGTACAGCTTATTATCGGATAATTTATTTAGATAGAATCAGGGACTTTCCCATAACCAAAAGAAAGATACTAGGGTAAATTCGTTATCTTTGCAAAACAAAACGAATTTACCCTAGTTTTTATGAAAAAATACATATTAGATTTGACAGTAACAGAGAACATACGTTTACATGCAAACTATGTTCTGATCAAGCTGACTCAGTCCGCTCCGCTACCGGATATGCTTCCGGGGCAGTTCGCCGAAATTCGTATTGACGGTTCAAATACAACCTTCCTTCGGCGTCCCATTTCTATTAATTATGTAGACAGAAAGACCAACGAGGTATGGTTTCTTGTACAACTCGTAGGTGATGGCACACGTAAACTGGCTACTGTAAAAGAAGGTGATATAGTAAATGTAGTATTGCCATTAGGAAACGGGTTCTCTATGCCGGAAAATCCTGACAGAAAAGTTCTTTTAGTAGGTGGTGGCGTGGGTACTGCTCCGATGCTTTATCTGGGTGAAGCATTGCTGAAGATGGGCTGCAAACCGACTTTCCTATTGGGTGCACGTTCTAAGAACGATCTGCTGCAACTGGAACAATTCGAGCAGTTCGGCGATGTATATACCACTACTGAAGACGGAAGTATGGGAGAAAAAGGTTATGTAACAATGCACAGTGTTCTGAAAGACAATAAGTTTGATATGATTTACACTTGTGGTCCCAAACCAATGATGGTAGCTGTAGCCAAATATGCCAAAGCTAACAATATTGAATGTGAAGTATCTTTGGAAAATACCATGGCATGCGGCGTCGGAGCCTGTCTGTGCTGCGTAGAAAAGACCGATGAAGGTCATGTATGTGTTTGTAAAGAAGGTCCTGTATTTAATATAAAGAAACTATTATGGCAGATTTAAGTGTAAACATCGGTAAATTAGAAATGTCGAATCCCGTGATGACAGCATCGGGTACATTTGGATATGGACTAGAATTTCAGGACTTTGTAGACCTGGAAAAGATTGGCGGTATCATTGTAAAAGGTACAACACTACATCATCGCGAAGGTAATCCGTATCCGCGTATGGCAGAAACTCCTATGGGTATGCTGAACGCCGTAGGATTGCAAAACAAAGGTGTACATTACTTTGTAGACCACATCTATCCGCAGATCAAGGATATCCACACAAATATGATTGTAAACGTTTCAGGTTCACAAGTGGAAGACTACGCTGAAACAGCAAGCATAATTAATGAACTGGACAATATCCCGGCCATCGAGCTGAATATTTCCTGCCCGAACGTAAAACAAGGTGGTATGGCATTCGGCGTTACAGCGCATGGTGCAGCCGAAGTAGTCAGTGCAGTACGTAAAGTATATCACAAAACACTGATCGTAAAGCTCTCGCCAAACGTAACCGACATTACAGAAATAGCACGAGCTGCTGAAGGAGCCGGAGCCGACAGTGTATCACTCATCAATACTTTACTGGGAATGGCTATTGATGCTGAAAAGCGTAAACCTATCTTATCAACAGTAACAGGTGGTATGAGCGGTGCTGCCGTAAAGCCAATTGCCTTGAGAATGGTTTGGCAGGTAGCTAAAGCTGTAAAGATTCCAGTAGTGGGACTAGGTGGTATCATGAACTGGAAAGATGCTGTTGAGTTCTTGCTGGCAGGTGCTACTGCTATTCAGATAGGAACTGCAAACTTTATCGACCCTGCTATTACAGTTAAAGTGGCCGATGGCATCAACGACTATCTGGAACGTCATGGATACTCATCTGTACGCGAAATTATCGGAGCTTTAGAAGTTTAAAATATTTTTACATCAGGTGCTCTATAAAGCTCTTTAACTAACAAGAAGAACTATGTACATTGAAAAGAGAATGTATATAGTTCTTCTTCGTATATATGGGAAAATGAATTATTCTTCTTTTCTTTCTTTCGATATAAAATGTAAAATTATTTCTCTTTCAGCAAATCCGGAAACAGACGTCGTGTACAAGTAGTACTCCTTGAATAAAACGAACAAGCGTATTCTCGTAAGCTGCCTGATAGATAACATACCCTTATTTCATATGTTCTTTTAAGAAATACAACAGAGCCCATACTTTTCTCATATCCACTTATAATAAAAAATATTTAATTAAGTTTATTCCCCGCTCAATGTACAACGCTTCGGAATTCTTTTAGGCATTCTCTATATTTGCCATTCAACATAGAAAATTCAACAACAAGCTGAAAGGTGAATTGGGAATTCTTATGGCTTTTCACTCTGCCTGCCGGTTTCTGTTCTACATCGAACCAACAATACACAGAACTTTTTTCTAATGTCAGATTTGTATTCAACCGAACACTACCAATCGGCCACCATTTCTCAATACAGTAGAATATTCCGATACAAGTAAAAGCAAAGAATCCTGCCCTTATATCGGGATGGAGTTTAAGTCACTTGTCAGATATTGAAAAGTAAAGATATTTATACGTCATACATAACCCTTTAATTCATTTGGCTAATCCGACAAAAAACTTTATATTTGTGAGTATAGAGAAGATAAAAGTAATAACCCTTAAATTACATTACCAATGAAAAAAGCAATATCTTTTCTTTCGCTTCTTCTGATGGCAATTATTGCATTTGCTGAGCCTCATTTCGTCAGCCTTTCAAATAAAGGAGGAAAAACCACAGTTATCTTTACACTTACTTCAGACGATAAAGATAGTAAAAACGGGCTCGGCATAGAAAATATCATGCTCGAATATGACAATGGTAAAACTTATAAAGCCAAACACGTGGATGCTCAATTTGGAGATACAACAACAGTTATCGTAAAATTCAAAAAGCTATCCAAGTTGGAAAATTCTCGTCTGAAATTCTGCATCAACGGCGAAGATAAATATATCGACATTCCAACGGATATGAATTAATATTATATTTATAAATTGACACAGTATGGAAAACTTCAAGGTTAAAAACAGATTGGTTTATGGAGGTTACATAGCCTTACTGTGGCTTCTTGGAGGATTGGCATTCTATTATATACTGAATATAATTACCCAATCTCCTGAAGACGACTCCAGCCTTCTATGCCATTATTCATCCTACATTGTAATAGGAATAGTTATAAGTTGGATGCACAGCCGTACCTATTATTCTTTAATGAATGGTATCTTACAGATACGGACTCCACATGTCATAGTGAAAACCCTGATTTTACAAAATATCATAAAAGCAGATTGTCATGCATCTGCGAAGTTTCATCTTCTTCGTGGGTGGTATAATGTATCTCTGACTGATCAGAAAGGAAAGAAAGTCTACTTATATACTGAGAATGCAAAAAGACTGATTGAATTATTAAAGGAAAAGAATATTGAAATGTCTGTACTATGATTTCCCTAATGCAGGAGTGAAAACTGTGGTATTTGCGCAGATTATAGAGCTATTATTTTAAGAAGGAAACTGGATCTTAATACAAAGAACAAATTAGTAGATGAGGAATTAGGATTTCTGAATATAATAAAGGAAGAGTCTGGATTATTCAACACCCAAAAACTCTTCCTTTATTATTATCTTTTTTATTTACTATAAAACAACATCCGAATATTATGCAATATCACGACATACAACTATTCATGTTATCCTATATAAGAGGATTCTTATTTATCTTCCAGCAAATCTGGTCTCAGACGCTGTGTACGCTCCAGTGACTGCTGAAATTCCCATTCACGAATCTTAGCCTCATGCCCAGACAAAAGGACATCAGGAACTTTCCAACCATTGTATTCAGCCGGACGGGTGTACACTGGAGGAGCCAGTAAATTATCTTGAAACGAATCTGATAAGGCTGACTGTTCGTCGGAAATGACGCCAGGAATAATTCGCACGATAGCATCCGATATTACGGCTGCTGCCAGTTCACCTCCAGTCAGCACGTAATCTCCGATACTGATTTCCTTCGTAATGAAATGTTCGCGAATACGATAGTCTATGCCTTTAAAGTGTCCGCAAAGAATAATCAGATTCTCGCTCATGGAAAGTGTGTTCGCCATTTTCTGGTTAAACTGCTCGCCATCGGGAGTTGTAAAAATAACTTCATCGTAATGACGCTCAGCTTTTAAAGCCGAGATACAACGGTCTATAGGTTCAATTTTCATAACCATTCCCGCACATCCTCCAAAAGGATAATCATCCACCTTACGGTAGCGGTCGTAAGCATAATCACGCAGGTTATGTATGTGTATCTCTGCAATACCTTTCTTTTGTGCACGGCTCATGATAGAACAATTAAAAAAACCTTCTATCATTTCTGGCAAAACAGTTATAATATCTATTCTCATAAGTCTTTGTTATTTTTTTTGCAAAAGTACAAAGTTTCCGCCGTACCCACATAGCCCACTATGACATTTTTACTATTTTTGCAAGAAACATCATTTTATCATATAACATGACTGACATTGAAAGAATAGACCAGCTACGTGAAGAACTGCATGTTCATAACTATAACTATTATGTACTGAATGCACCCGTTATTTCCGACCTGGAATTCGATAAGCTGATGCGTGAACTGCAAGATCTGGAAGCACTACACCCAGAATACTACGATCCTAATTCACCTAGTGTTCGTGTAGGAAGCGATTTGAATAAGAACTTCACGCAAGTAGAACATAAGTATCCAATGCTCTCGTTGGGCAATACATATTCTCAGGCAGAAGTAACCGAATTTTACGAACGTGTAAGTAAATCATTGAACGAAGAATTCGAGCTCTGCTGCGAAATGAAATATGATGGTACGTCCATCTCACTGACGTATGAAGACGGAAAGTTAGTACGTGCCGTAACTCGAGGTGACGGAGTAAGAGGAGATGACGTAACCGATAATGTAAAAACAATCCGTTCTATACCTTTAGTTCTGCATGGAGAAGGATATCCAAAGAATTTTGAAATACGAGGTGAAATTTTGATGCCGTGGAATGTATTCGAAGAGCTGAATCGCGAACGTGAACTTCGCGAAGAGCCTTTGTTTGCAAATCCTCGTAATGCAGCTTCGGGAACACTGAAATCGCAGAACTCTGCTGTAGTGGCAAACCGTAAGCTTGATGCTTATCTGTATTACTTGTTGGGAGATAATCTTCCTCACGACGGACATTATGAAAACCTTCAGGAAGCAGCCAAGTGGGGATTCAAGATTTCGCATATATCGCGTAAAGCACGTACTTTGCAGGAGGTGTTCGATTTTATCAACTATTGGGATGTAGAACGCAAAAATCTTCCTGTTGCAACCGACGGTATCGTTCTGAAAGTAAATTCTCTTCGTCAGCAACGTAATTTGGGATATACAGCAAAATCTCCCCGTTGGGCAATAGCTTATAAATTTCAGGCTGAGCGTGCGCTTACAAAACTCGAAAAAGTTACTTACCAGGTAGGAAGAACAGGAGCCGTAACACCCGTTGCCAACCTAGATCCGGTACAGCTTTCGGGAACTGTTGTACGTCGTGCTTCATTACATAACGCTGATATCATTGCTTCTCTCGACCTTCATATCGGCGATATGGTGTATGTAGAAAAAGGAGGAGAGATTATACCTAAAATAACAGGAGTGGAAGTTTCTGCCCGTCCAGCTGGAAGTGAAAAAGTAACTTTTATCACACATTGTCCCGAATGCGGAAGTGAATTGGTTCGTTACGAAGATGAAGCCGCCTATTACTGTACGAACGAAACGGCATGTCCGCCACAGATTAAAGGTAAGATTGAACATTTTATCAGTCGTCGTGCCATGAATATAGAAGGTCTAGGTCCTGAAACTGTTGATCTGTTTTATCAAGAAGGATTAATTCACGATATAGCCGACCTTTACACCTTACAGACAGCTGATATCTGCCGTCTGGAACGCATGGGAGAGAAATCTGCCGAAAATATTATTCAAGGAATCGAGCGTTCTAAAGAGGTCCCATATGAACGTGTACTATTTGCTTTAGGTATACGATTCGTAGGTGAAACTGTTGCTAAAAAGGTAGCAAAAGCCTTTCGTTCGATAGAGGCACTTGCTTCGACCAATCTCGATGATTTAATCCATGTAGATGAAATCGGTGAAAAAATAGCTGGAAGTATCATTCAATATTTTGCTAATGAGAAAAATCGCATATTGGTGGAAAGACTTCGTCAGTCCGGGCTTAAACTGGAAGCTGACGAAGAAGACTTATCGGGATATTCTGACAAACTGAAAGGAATGTCTATCGTAATAAGCGGAGTCTTTGCCCGTCATTCACGCGATGAGTATAAAGCCCTAATCGAAAAACATGGAGGGAAAAATGTAGGCAGTATATCGAAAAAGACATCTTTCATTTTGGCTGGAGACAATATGGGACCAAGTAAACTGGGAAAGGCACAACAGCTTAATATCCCAATTAAAGATGAAAATGAGTTTTTGGCTATGATTGAAGAAGAATAAATTGACATATCCTCATTTAATAAGCAAAAAAGTGATAAAATCGAAGTATAAATAGAAAATATTCGTACTTTTGTATATTTAAAATAGCATTTATATTTTATTTATGATACAAAGAAGGTTGAAAGGAATGGGAGTCGCATTAATTACTCCCTTCAATGAAGACGGAAGTGTGGACTATGATTCCCTGATAAAATTAGTTGAATTTCAGGTACAGAACGGTACTGATTTTTTGTGTGTATTAGGTACTACCGCAGAAACTCCGACTCTGACAAATGAAGAAAAGCAGAAGATAAAACGACTCGTCATAGAACGTGTTAATGGACGTATTCCTATATTATTAGGAATAAGCAGTAATTGCACTCAAACCGTGGTCGACACTTTAAAGAACGATGACTTCACAGGGGTAGATGCCGTCCTAGTAGCTGTACCATATTATAATAAGCCCTCGCAAGAAGGCATTTATCAGCACTATAAAGCTATTGCTGAAGCAACTCAACTACCTATAGTATTATATAATGTTCCCGGGCGTACAGGCGTTAATATGACGGCTGAAACAACACTTCGTTTAGCTCGTGATTTCGACAATATTGTAGCAATAAAGGAAGCTTCCGGTAACATTACCCAAATGGATGATATCATTAAAAATAAACCTGCTAATTTTGATGTTATATCAGGTGATGATGGAATTACATTCCCGCTAATAACATTAGGAGCAGTAGGAGTTATTTCTGTAATAGGAAATGCATTTCCTCGTGAGTTTAGCCGTATGACACGTTTGGCACTAGCCGGCGATTATAATAGTGCTTTATCTATTCATCATCAATTTACAGAATTATTCAAATTATTATTTGTTGATGGAAATCCTGCTGGAGTTAAAGCCATGTTAAGCATGATGGGAATGATAAAGAATCGCTTACGCTTACCATTAGTTCCAACACGCATCACGACTTTTGAAGAGATGAGACGTATTTTAAATGAATTGAAAATAAAATGCTAATCTGATTTTATATAAAAAAAATAAGCCTGATAATAGATATCAGGCTTATTTTTTTTATATCTTTACTAACATTTAAGCATAGCTTTTTTATTTTATAATCGGTATTATGTTTAATTATATATTTAAAAACCTTCTATTCCATCCTACAACTTTATTATATAGATTATTGAATAAAAAAAGGCCACCCCAATTTCTTGAGGCAGCCCCTATCGTAAAAAGAATAAAACTTCAAATTACATAGTCAATTCCTTTTCCAAAGCATCATATTCAGCCTTATTCAATTTCCAATATATATTCAACAAATATTGTCCCCATAATTGTCTATTGTCTGGCTTAAGTTCTTTAGCTTTTTCGTAGTTAGGTCTTGCTTTTTCGTAATATTCCTTGATCTTAGCTTCATTTGCAGCGTACTTCGGATCATCCATAGAAATCTTACTGTTTTCTTCTACAATAACTTGTGCTGGGAAGAAATAGCAATCACCAATCTTAGAATATGCTTCAGCTACGAAATCAGAGTTCTTTGCAATGATAGAGTTAAATGTAGCAATAGCTGCATCATAATCTTTCTTTTCGTACTGCAAAACACCCTTTACATACAAGAAGTACGGAGTTTCATTCTTTGCCAAAACCTGATCGATTTCAGTTAATCCATCATCAATTCTACCTTTCTGGATATAATAGTCCATCAAGTTACCAATGAAATATTCCTGAGATGGGAATCTTTCTGTACCTTCCTTGATAGTAGCTAACCATTGAGTTGAATCAGGATTTTCACCTTTACCATAAGCTTCAGCCAAGCACATCAAAGCTCTATAGCCTTCTTCTTTGTGAGATTTACCTACAGTTGCATATTTAACAACTGCATCCTTATCATTCAAAGAGTTTGCAGCCAACGCAGCATAACATGCGATTAGCGGAGTCAATGTATCATTCTTTACTGCATCTTCTTCTTCAAACATCGGATTTTCTGCTGCATCAACATACAAGCCAAAGAATTTCAAAGCATTAGCATAATTTCCTGAGTTGTAAGCATCAGAACCACCATTAGTCAAGTTAGGACGAACTGTAGCCAATGTCTTTGATAATTTCTTTCTCAATTTAGGCTTCTTCAATTCTCCACTCTTTACTTTTGCCTGTTCTACTTCATCGCACTTTGTATAATATTCGAACATTTTAACCAAACTGTTATACAATTTTGATGTATCAGCCTGACCACCCGGCAAATAAAGCTTCATGTTTTCTTCATCGTAGATTGCCTTCTGGAAATCACCAGCCAATTTCCATGTTTCAGGATCATTGGCAGTTGAAGGATCAACCAAAGCTGGTTCAATTATCTGCGCAGCCTTTACAGGATCACTTTTTGCAGATTTAGCTTCCTTTACAACACTTTCCTGTGCTGATACAGCACATGCTGTAAGGAATAAAGCTGTAGTAAACAATACTTTTTTCATAACTGTTTTTGATTTAGTAATACAAATATATTCAATTTATTTTATTCTTGCTTTTCGTCGGCAGAACCTTCTTCATTAAAAGGTATACCATCTACAGAAACAGAGTCTTCATTATCTACATTCTCCTCTTCCGATTCAGATGTTACCTTACAAACAGAACCAATCTGATCATTACGCTTTTCAAGGTCAATCAGACGAACTCCCTGAGTTGCACGTCCCATAATGCGAACACTTGCTACATGCAAACGGATAGTTATTCCCGATTTATTGATAATCATCAAATCGTTTTCATCTGTTACAGACTTGATTGCAACCAGTTTTCCTGTCTTTTCGGTAATGCTTAAAGTCTTAACACCTTTACCACCGCGATTAGTTTTACGATAGTCTTCAATATCAGAACGTTTTCCGTATCCATTCTCAGAAATAACCATAATAGTTTCTTCCTGCGGATTTTTAATACAGATCATGCCAATTACTTCATCTGTACCGTCTTCATCGAGTGTAATACCACGAACTCCGGTTGCTGTACGTCCCATCTCGCGAACTGCACTTTCATGGAAACGAATAGCACGTCCGTTACGATTAGCAATGACAATCTCATTGTTTCCATTAGTCATACGTACTTCAATTACGCGGTCATCTTCGCGAATTGTTATAGCATTTACACCATTCTGACGCGGACGAGAATACTGTTCAAGCAATGTTTTCTTGATTACTCCATTCTTTGTGCAGAACAATACATAATGACTATTGATAAATTCTGTATCATTCAGATTCTTAACACGCAGATATGCAGTAACAACATCATCAGAATCAATATTCAGCAGATTTTGTATAGCCCGACCTTTCGATGTCTTGTTTCCTTCAGGTATTTCATATACTTTCAGCCAGTAGCACTTACCTTTCTGAGTAAAGAACATCATGGTATTATGCATTGTAGCCGGATAAATATGTTCGATAAAGTCTTCGTCACGAGTTTCACTACCCTTCGACCCTACTCCACCACGGTGCTGTGCACGGAATTCAGACAACGGAGTACGTTTGATATATCCCAAATGAGAAATAGTTATCACCATTTCATCATCGGCATAGAAATCTTCCGGATTGAATTCTTCCGAAGCATATACAATTTCAGAACGTCGCTGATCACCATATTTTTCCTTCACTTCGATAAGTTCATCCTTGATAACCTTTTTACAAAGTTCTTCATTAGTCAGAATTTCTTCAAAGTAGGCAATCTGTTTCATCAGTTCTTCATATTCAGCATGCAACTGATCTTGCAGAAGTCCTGTAAGCTGACGAAGGCGCATTTCTACAATAGCACGCGACTGGACTTCTGTCAACTGGAAGCGATCCATCAAATTTGTGATAGCCTCATTCGGAGTCTTGGCAGCACGTATGATGCGAATTACTTCATCGATATTATCAGAAGCAATTATCAGTCCTTCCAATATATGAGCACGTTCCTTAGCCTTGCGCAAATCGAACTGAGTACGACGAATCACTACTTCATGACGATGCTCAACAAACAAGCGAATCAAGTCTTTCAGATTCAGCAACTTCGGACGACCATGTACCAAGGCAATGTTATTTACGCCGAAAGATGTTTGCAAAGCTGTCATTTTGAACAGCTTGTTCAATACAACGCTGGCATTCGCATCACGTTTTACATCAATTACAATGCGCATACCTTCACGGTCGGACTCATCGTTCACATACGAGATACCTTCTATTTTCTTGTCATTTACCAAAGCTGCTATATTCTCTATCAGCTCCTTCTTATTTACATTATAAGGAATCTCGTTAACGATAATCTTATCGTGTGTAGGATGTGATTCGATTTCCGTCTTGGCACGCATTACCACACGTCCACGCCCGGTTTCATAAGCATCACGCACACCGCTTATACCATAAATATATCCACCAGTCGGGAAATCAGGAGCTTTGATATAATGCATGAGTCCATCTACATCAATATCGTTATTATCAATGTAAGCAACACATGCATCGATTACTTCCGACAAGTTATGAGTCGGCATATTGGTAGCCATACCTACTGCAATACCCGATGCTCCGTTTACGAGAAGATTAGGTATACGTGTAGGCATTACGGTCGGTTCCTGTAATGTATCGTCAAAGTTATTCGTGAAGTCAACAGTCTCTTTATACAAGTCCTGCATCATGTCTTCACCTATTTTCTTCAAACGAGCCTCTGTATAACGCATTGCAGCCGGACTATCCCCGTCTACAGATCCGAAGTTTCCTTGTCCGTCGACCAATGGATAACGCATAGCCCAATCCTGCGCCATACGCACCAATGCACCATACACAGATGAATCTCCGTGCGGATGATATTTACCTAAAACTTCACCTACGATTCTTGCTGCTTTCTTATATGGCTTGTCTGAAGTATTTCCCAGCTCCATCATACCGTATAAGATACGACGATGTACGGGTTTAAAGCCATCTCTTACATCTGGAAGGGCGCGAGCAACGATTACCGACATAGAGTAGTCGATGTACGACTTCTTCATTTCCTCCTCGATGTTGATTTTTATTATTCTGTCTTGTTCTTGCATTGAAACAAAATTAGTTATTATTTAGATCTCTCTGGCTTATTAAAAACCACGCTAAAGTACGACATTTTATTGAAACAGCAAAAAAAAATATAAAGTTTTAGCCATTCCCTACCTCGACCTCGGTTAAAACTATAAACAAACTCAAAGGCTTAACACCAAAGAATTTTACCAGGATAAAAAATCATTGGGAAATATTACCTGCAACGAGTTTTCTTTTTACCAGATCGATATTCCACTGACATAAAAGACAATCTTTCCACATTATACGAAGCAAAAGCGCAACATATCTGGCATGATTTTTGTTAAATAGAAAAAAGAGCTTATTATAGTATTATATTTATAATGTATCTTTGCAAAAAGAAATGTTTTGAGGGAGAAAACCAAATTTATGAATAATCCATTTTCACAAAGAATATCCGACGTAATACAGTTTAGTAAAGAAGAAGCAAATCGCCTGCGCAATAATTATATAGGTCCAGAGCATCTGTTGTTGGGGCTTATTCGCGAAGGTGAAGGAAAAGCTGTCCAAATATTGAAAGACTTATACGTAGACCTGGAAATGGTCAAAAAAACGTTGGAAAACGATTTAAGATCATCGGCTGTAACTCCTGAAAATTATTCAGAAGATATTACATTCGATGAGAAAGCATCGAAAATATTAAAAATGAGCATATTGGAGTCGCGCATACTGAAAAGTCCGGCTACCGATACAGAACACATGTTATTAGCAATTATGAGAGAAAATCAAAATAAAGCCTCACATATATTGGAAGAGAATGAGGTTACCTATCAGAAAGTAATGGACAAACTTGTCCCCAAGGCTGAACCGCAAAGCGGACTGGATTTCGGAGAGGATGAAGAAGAGGAAGAGGAAGGCATACGCCGACAGCCAACAGGCAACGGAGAAAGCTCATTCTTCTCACAAGAAGCAAAGCAAACCACTCGCACACAGCAGCAAAAGCCTAACAATGACACTCCTGTACTCGATTCATTCGGTACAGACATGACAAAAGCTGCCTCAGAGGGCAAGCTCGATCCGATTGTCGGCCGTGAAAAAGAGATAGAACGTCTGGCTCAGATATTAAGCCGCCGCAAAAAGAATAATCCGATTTTAATTGGAGAACCAGGAGTCGGAAAATCTGCAATCGTTGAAGGTCTGGCACTGCGCATCATCGAGAAAAAAGTATCACGTATCTTGTTTGATAAACGCGTGATTGCACTCGATATGACGGCTGTAGTGGCTGGAACCAAATACCGCGGACAATTTGAAGAGCGCATCCGTGCAATTCTCAACGAATTGAAGAAGAATCCGAATATCATTCTGTTTATCGATGAAATTCATAACATAGTGGGTGCCGGTTCGGCAGCGGGCTCTATGGATGCCGCCAATATGTTGAAACCAGCGTTGGCACGTGGTGAAATTCAATGTATCGGTGCAACCACTCTCGACGAATACCGTCAGAATATTGAAAAAGACGGTGCTTTGGAGAGACGTTTCCAGAAAGTTATTGTGGAACCGACTACACCGGAGGAAACACTTCAGATTTTGCAAAATATCAAAGAGAAATACGAAGAGCATCATAATGTGACTTATACAGACGAAGCTCTCGAAGCATGTGTCAAATTGACAGACAGATACATTACCGACCGTAATTTCCCTGACAAAGCCATTGACGCTATGGACGAAGCCGGTTCACGTGTACATCTGAAAAACATCACAGTTCCTAAAGAAATAGAACAACAGGAACAGATGATAGATGAAGCACGCACACATAAAAACGAAGCCGTACGTCTGCAAGACTTTGAACTGGCTGCCAGTTTCCGCGATCGGGAGAAGTCATTGATGAGCGAACTCGAAGATATGAAACAGCGTTGGGAGGAAAGTTTGAAGGAAAATCGGGAAACAGTTGACAAAGAGCAGATAGCAGATGTTGTTTCCATGATTTCCGGAATACCTGTACAGCGTATGGCCCAAGCTGAAGGTATCCGACTGAAGGGCATGAAAGAACAATTGCTTGCTAAAGTTATTGCTCAAGACAAAGCCGTAGACACCTTGGTAAAAGCTATCCAGCGTAGTCGTGTAGGCTTGAAAGATCCCAACAAACCTATCGGAACATTCCTTTTCCTGGGGCCTACCGGAGTTGGAAAGACTCATTTGGCAAAAGAACTGGCCAAGCAGATGTTTGGTTCGGCAGACGCTCTTATCCGTATTGATATGAGTGAATATATGGAAAAATTCACCGTTTCACGACTCGTAGGTGCTCCTCCGGGATACGTAGGTTACGAAGAAGGTGGACAGTTGACAGAAAAAGTACGTCGCAAGCCCTACTCTATCGTTTTGTTGGATGAAATAGAAAAAGCACACTCCGATGTATTCAACTTGCTGCTTCAGGTAATGGATGAAGGACGTTTGACTGACAGTTATGGCAGAACTGTTGACTTCAAAAACACAGTGATTATCATGACGTCAAATATCGGAACACGCCAGCTGAAAGAATTCGGCAAGGGAATCGGTTTTGCCGCACAAACCCGTACAGACGATAAGGAGTATTCACGAAGCGTCATAACGAAAGCGTTGAACAAATCGTTTGCTCCGGAATTTATAAACCGACTCGATGAGATTATTACATTCGACCAGCTTGATATCAATGCACTGGAGAAAATCATTGATATTGAACTGAAAGGACTTTACGAACGTATGGAATCTTTAGGTTATAAGCTGGCTATCGATGATGCAGCCAAGCGTTTTGTTGCGTCCAAAGGATATGATGTACAATTCGGCGCACGTCCTTTGAAGCGCTCCATCCAGAATAATCTGGAAGACGGACTGGCAGAACTTATCCTGAATGAAGATCCCCAAGCAGGAGATACTATTCATGTTGGTTTAAACGCTGAAGGAAATGAAATAAAGATGGAAATTGTAAAATAAAGCAATACGATAAGCATTAAAGAAACAGACAAAATGTCAGGCGAAATTCGTCTGGCATTTTTTTTGTCAGTATGCCATCGTAATTTGTTACAAACAAATCAAAATAGTAAAAAATTAAAATATAAGAACTATGCAAAAAGGTAATATTGGGGTAACAACAGAGAACATCTTCCCCATCATTAAGAAATTTTTATATAGCGATCATGAAATATTTCTTCGTGAATTAGTTTCAAATGCAGTCGATGCTACACAAAAACTGAAAACTCTGGCATCTACAGGAGATTTCAAAGGCGAATTAGGCGACCTTACTATCCATGTAAAAATAGATAAGGATACAATTACCATCTCCGATAGAGGTTTAGGACTTACTGCCGAAGAAATAGATAAATATATCAACCAGATTGCCTTCTCTGGAGCTAATGACTTCCTGGAAAAATATAAGAACGATGCAAATGCAATCATCGGACATTTCGGATTAGGTTTCTATTCTGCCTTCATGGTAGCAAAAAAAGTAGAAATAGTAACCCGTTCTTATAAAGAAGATGCCAAAGCTATCAAATGGAGTTGCGACGGAAGTCCTGAGTTTACTCTGGAAGATGCAGAAAGAGATGACAGAGGAACAGATATCATTCTGTACATCGACGACGACTGCAAAGAATTTTTGGAAGAGTCACGTATACAGGGATTGCTTAACAAATACTGTCGTTTCCTGCCGGTTCCGGTTGCTTTCGGAAAGAAGAAAGAATGGAAGGATGGCAAACAGGTAGATACAGAAGAAGACAATATCATCAACAGCTCTTGCCCTATCTGGACTAAAAAGCCAAGCGAACTGAAAGATGAAGATTACAAGAAATTCTACCGCGACTTGTATCCGATGTCGGACGAACCTTTATTTTGGATTCATCTGAATGTAGACTATCCGTTCAACCTGACAGGTGTACTTTACTTCCCTAAGATAAAGAGTAATATCGACTTGCAGAAAAACAAGATACAGTTATACTGCAATCAGGTATATGTTACAGATTCTGTAGAAGGTATCGTACCCGACTTCCTGACATTGCTTCATGGTGTAATCGACTCACCTGATATACCATTGAACGTTTCACGTTCTTACTTGCAGAGTGATTCGAATGTAAAAAAGATTTCTACATACATCACCAAGAAAGTGGCAGACCGTCTGCAATCTATCTTCAAGAACGACCGTAAAGAGTTTGAAAACAAATGGGATGACCTGAAGATTTTCATCAATTACGGTATGCTTACTCAGGAAGATTTCTACGAGAAAGCAAATAAGTTCGCCTTGTTCAAAGATACAGACAGCAAATATTATACTTTCGAAGAATATCAGACTCTGATTAAAGACAATCAGACAGATAAGAACGGTAGTCTGATTTATCTGTATGCCAACAACCTCGACGAACAATATACATACATTGATGCTGCAAAGAACAAAGGCTACAATGTATTGCTGATGGACGGACAATTGGATGTTCCGATGATAAACATGCTGGAACAAAAGTTCGAAAAGAGCCATTTCACACGTGTCGACAGTGATGTAATCGACCGTCTGATTGTCAAAGAAGAACAGAAAGGTGAAGAATTGGCAGATACCAAACGTGAAATTTTGGCAACTGTATTCAACGGCCAGTTACCTAAGGTACAGAAGACAGAGTTCCATGTAGAAACACAAGCTATGGGAGAAACATCCGCTCCTATCATTATAACTCAGGCTGAATATATGCGTCGTATGAAAGAAATGGCCAACATACAGCCGGGAATGAGTTTCTATGGAGAAATGCCTGATATGTTTAATCTGGTTCTTAACAGTGACCACCGACTGATCAAACAGGTATTGGATGATGCAGAAGCTTCCTGCTCAGAAAAGCTGGTTCCTGTAGAATCTGAAATCGCTATGCTGAAGCTTCGCGAAAGCGAACTCCACAAAGCTCACGAAGGTAAGAAGGATGAAGAAATTCCTACAACAGAAAAAGATGAACTGCATGACATCGAGAAGAAACTTGATGAACAGAAAAAACAAAAAGACAGTATCATCAATGAGTATGCTGCAAGCAATAAGGTCGTACATCAGTTGATCGACTTGGCCTTATTACAGAACAACATGCTGAAAGGGGAAGCTCTGACAAACTTCGTAAAACGTAGTATTGACCTGATCTAAAAGCATTCTCTCTCAAAATATCTAACGCCGGATAAGGGCTTCAGCCTTTTATCCGGCGTTTTTTTGTCTATAGATACAATTTTCAATATCAATCTTCTATAAATTCTTCATCTTCTTTTGTCAAAAATATCATGAATTTTTTAAAAAATTTGTACGAAAGTAAGGAAGCTTTGTACAAATTTTCAAAAAACATCAGGTTCTTTTCCGGCAATGTTCTGATTCATCAAAATTATCTATAGCCAAATCTTCCTTAAAAGGACGCAATTTTTCCCTTTTTCTTGAATAGATAAGGAGTTTTTTTCTATCTTTGGTTTTATATCAAAAATAATTCTATTGATGAAAAAAGCATTATATATGTTCTTCCTGCTTTTTGTTCTGACATTCCAGATACAGGCACAAAAAGTTGGTCTTGTATTAAGTGGAGGCGGAGCAAAAGGCCTGACCCACATAGGTATCATCAGGGCATTAGAGGAAAATCACATTCCTATCGACTATATAGCCGGAACATCTATGGGAGCTATTGTGGGTTCGCTATATGCCATGGGGTATTCGCCCGATGATATGGAAAGATTACTGAAATCGGACAGTTTCAAACGATGGTATACGGGAAATATAGAGGAAAAATATATTTACTACTTCAAGAAAAACCCTCCAACTCCTGAATTCTTGAATATCAGGGTTTCTTTAAAAAATCCCCTGCACAAGGTAAAAACGCAGTTTCTTCCTTCCAGTGTAGTAGATCCGTTGCAAATGAACCTGGCCTTTCTCGAGCTCTTCGGTCAGGCTACTGCTGCATGCAACAATGACTTCAACCAGCTTTTTGTGCCTTTCAGATGTGTTGCTTCGGACGTATACAACAAAAGGCCGATGATATTTGAAAAAGGAGATCTGGGAGATGCTGTCCGAGCTTCCATGAGTTTCCCTGCCATGTTCAAACCCATAGAAATAGATTCGACACTGGTTTACGATGGAGGAATCTACAATAATTTCCCCGTAAATGTAATGGTAAACGATTTTCATCCGGATGTCATTATCGGAAGTGTAGTAAGTTCCAACCCGGGAAAGCCTCAGGAGGGAGATATCATGGGACAGCTGGAAAACATGATTATGCAAAAGACTGATTACTCTCTACCCGACTCATTGGGCATTTTGATGACTTTCAAGTACGATAATGTGAATCTGATGGATTTCGACCGCTTTGACGAACTCCACGACATCGGTTACAACCGTACCATACAGCTCATGGATTCTATTAAGGCACGTATCTCACGACGAATCAATTATCGTCAACTGGAGCTGAAACGTATTGCTTACAAGAAAAATATGCCAGAGCTGCGCTTTCGCGAAATCTCGATTACAGGCGGAAACGAGCAGCAAAAGAAATATATTCGCAAAGAGTTCCATTCATCGGATCACGAAATATTCTCTTTGGAAGACTTACGGAAAGGTTACTTCCGTCTGATGTCGGACAATATGATATCAGAAATCATTCCGCATGCAGTATACAATAAAGTTGATACAACGTTTACCCTACACTTAAAAGTAAAGATTGAAGATGACTTATCGCTCCGTGTAGGAGGAAACGTAGGCTCAAACGGTGCTAACCAAATTTATGTAGGAGCTACCTACCACAACTTGAACAACTTCTCAAAAGAAGTTTCGCTAGACGGACAGTTAGGACAAATTTATAACAATTTACAAATAGCAGGACGCATTGATTTCCCTACCCATATTCCAACATCCTTCCGCCTGGTAGGATCAATCTCTTCATTCGATTATTTTAAGCAAGAAAAACTTTTCTCAAAAGGTAATTCTCCTGTTTTCAATAAAAAGAAAGAGAATTTTGTCAAGCTGCTGGTTTCAATGCCTTTCCTTACACGCCAGAAAGCAGAATTCGGCATCGGAATCGGAAAAATACAAGACCTGTATTTCCAGAACAATGTCATTGACTTCAACAATGACAAAAATGATATCAGCAACTACACTATTTTCGGAGGGTCTGTGGCAATGGACGGAAATACACTAAACAGCAGACAATATGCCACAGCAGGACGCAGAGAGAGACTTGTGGCACATATATACACCGGAACGGAATCATATGAAGCAGGATCAACTCCAGACCCGTATAACGGTACATATAATTATGTCCAGTCCTGGCTGCAATTATCCTATGAAATGGAACGATATTATTCGCTTTCCTCCAAATTCGTATTGGGGAACTATATTCGCGCCTACTATTCTTCACGTAATTTCAGCCATAATTATACCGCAACCATGATGCAGGCAGGTGAATTCTCACCTACACCACATAGCAAGATTACGTATAATGAAGCTTTCCGTGCCAATCAGTTCATCGGAGCCGGCATCATGCCTATCTTCCAGATAACACCAGTCTTCCATGCCAGAGCTGAATTTTATGGCTTTGCTCCTATTTTTCCGATAATGCGTGACGAAGAATCGAAAGCATATTACGGTGAGTTATTCAGCAAAATAGAATATATGGGAGAAATTTCACTTGTTGCCAAACTTCCATTCGGAGCGATAAGCGTTTACCTAAATCACTATAGCTCACCGTCAAACAACTGGAATCTTGGCATTACATTGGGCTGGCAGATATTTAATTCACGATTTATCGAATAAAAAACTTAAAAAAAAGAGCGAAAATATTTGGAAGTTTAGCAGAAACTCTATACCTTTGCACCCGTTAAGAAAAAAGACATGGCCGCGTAGCTCAACTGAATAGAGTAGCTGACTACGGATCAGCCGGTTACAGGTTTGAATCCTGTCGCGGTCACTCTTTAACGCCCTTCTACAAAAGAAGGGCTTTTTTATTTCTCTATTTTCTCCATCTTATCATTTTATCAAATTGTCTCTTCAAAAGATGTGAATTCTGTTTTTTTTATCTATCTTTGAACTCCGGTATTATTAACACGATCATAAAACCGAAAATATGGAAAATAGAAGTTTAGTCACTATCGCTAACCATTCCAAAGAAAGAATCCTCTATTTGCTGGAAATGGCTAAAGAGTTTGAAAAGAAACCTAATCGACATTTGTTGGACGAAAAGGTAGTAGCAACACTCTTTTTCGAGCCTTCCACTCGTACTCGCCTTAGTTTTGAAACCGCAGCTAACCGTTTAGGAGCACGCGTTATCGGATTTACAGACCCGAAAGTAACAAGTTCTTCTAAAGGTGAAACTCTAAAAGATACCATCATGATGGTAAGCAACTATGCAGACATCATCGTGATGAGACATTTCTTGGAAGGTGCGGCAAGATACGCCAGCGAAGTAGCTCCTGTGCCTATCGTAAATGCAGGCGACGGAGCCAACCAACACCCTTCTCAAACTATGCTCGACTTGTATTCTATCTACAAGACTCAGGGTACGCTTGAGAATCTGAACATCTACTTGGTAGGCGACTTGAAATACGGAAGAACAGTACACTCACTTCTTATGGCTATGCGCCACTTCAACCCGACTTTCCACTTTGTAGCTCCCGACGAGCTTAAGATGCCGGAAGAATACAAGCTTTACTGCAAAGAACATAACATTAAATATTACGAGCACTCAGATTTTACGGAAGATACTATCGCTGATGCAGACATATTATATATGACACGCGTACAACGAGAAAGATTTACCGACCTGATGGAGTACGAACGCGTGAAAGACATATACATCCTGCATAACAAGATGCTGGAAAAGACTCGCCCTAATCTGCGCATATTGCACCCGCTGCCACGCGTAAACGAAATTGCGTACGATGTTGACGATAACCCGAAGGCCTACTACTTCCAGCAAGCACAGAACGGACTCTACGCACGCGAAGCCATCTTATGTGACGTGTTAGGCATCACACTTGATGAAGTAAAAGCCGATACGGATAAATAACACAAACTATCACAAAAGAAACAAAACCATGAGTGAAAAGAAAGAATTACAAGTAGCGGCTCTTGAAAACGGAACCGTAATAGACCATATTCCGTCTGACAAGCTATTCACAGTAGTATCATTGCTCGACTTACAGCATCTGGATTCTAACATTACTATCGGAAACAACTTTGTAAGCAAGAAACTGGGCAAGAAAGGTATCATAAAGATAGCCAACCGTTTCTTCACCGACGAAGAAATAAATCGCCTGTCGGTAGTTGCACCAAACATGAAACTGAACATCATCCGCCATTATGAAGTGGTAGAGAAAAAAGCTGTAGAAATGCCAGAAGAATTAAAAGGCATAGTAAAATGCAACAACCCCAAGTGTATTACAAACAATGAACCGATGACAACATGGTTCCATGTAATAGACAAAAAGGGCGGAATAATAAAATGCCACTATTGCGAAAAGGAGCAGCAAATAGAAAACATAAAACTATTATAATATAAGTCTATGAAACAAGACTGGAAACCGGGGACAATGATTTATCCACTGCCCGCCATTCTGGTAAGTTGCGGCAATACTCCCGAAGAATACAATATTCTTACGGTAGCATGGACAGGAACCATCTGCACCAATCCGCCGATGTGCTACATTTCGGTGAGACCGGAAAGACACTCCTATCCTATCATCAAGAAGAACATGGAGTTCGTGATAAACCTCACCACCAAGGACATGGCTTTCGCCACAGACTGGTGTGGAGTACGTTCGGGAAAAGACCATAATAAATTCGAAGAAATGCATCTTACCCCCGGAAAGGCATCGGTGGTGAATGCCCCTATTATCGAAGAATCTCCGCTGAACATTGAGTGCAGAGTGAAAGAAATAGTTTCGCTCGGATCGCACGACATGTTTATAGCTGATGTAGTCAACGTAAAAGCTGATGAAAAATTCATAGACAGCGAAACCGGCAAATTCGAATTGGCCAAAACAAACCTTTTGGTATACATTCATGGTGGATACTATGAAACAGGAGCCAAAGTGGGCAAATTCGGTTGGTCGGTAGAAAAGAAAAAATAATATTTTGTCATGAAAAGAAAGCTTGCTTATATACTTACACTATATTTTGCGCTGATAGCGTATGTAGGTCATGCCGAAGAAAGGTATAGACTAGACACTCGTGGGCCAAAGGTTAATGTAGGTATAAAAGCAGGCTTTAATTCTACCATATTCTTCATAGATCGTTTCAACACCGGCGGACAAGAACTCACGGATATCCAAAACAACTATAAAGTAGGCTATCTGTGCGCCTTCTTCTGTAGGTTCAACCTCAACAAACATCATTTTATCCAGCCGGAGCTTTCTTACAACATATCAAAAGGCAGCCTGTCAGTAAAACGAGACAAGAACAACTACGATTATCTGGTCAATCATGTACTGATAAAATCTACACTACATTCTATAGACTTCCCTATTTTATACGGATACAAGTTTATCGATACCTATCCGTACGGAATGGCGTTTTTTGTAGGACCGAAAGTTTCGTATATGTGGAAGAAGCACTGCGACAACGACTATACCGGATTCTATCAGCAACAAATAACAGAGAACCTTCGCCCCATAAACTTTAGCGGAACAATGGGACTTGCCGTAAACGTATCTAATATCTTTTTTGATTTCAGATACGAAATTGGACTACAAAACCTGGCTAAGTCAATAAGTTACGATAAAGCCACAACAGCCGCTCCATACGATAAGCATTCACTGACTATCAAACGGCGACGAAATGTAATAAGTTTCTCCATTGGTGTGATTTTTTAAAAAAGAGACATATACATAATATTAATAACCCTTAAAACTATCGAATCATGAAAAGAGACAATTTAATTTTCGACATTATAGAAAAAGAACATCAAAGGCAGTTAAAAGGTATAGAACTAATCGCTTCTGAAAACTTCGTCAGCGACCAGGTTATGGAAGCAATGGGTTCATGCCTCACTAATAAATATGCCGAAGGTTATCCGGGCAAACGATATTATGGAGGATGCGAGGTGGTAGACCAAAGCGAACAGATTGCTATCGACCGCTTGAAACAGATTTTCGGAGCTGAATGGGCTAACGTACAGCCACACTCTGGAGCACAGGCTAACGCTGCCGTATTCTTGGCAGTGCTAAACCCAGGCGATAAGTTCATGGGATTGAACTTGGCTCATGGAGGACATTTGTCTCACGGTTCTTTGGTCAACACATCGGGTATTATCTATCATCCGTGCGAATATAACCTGAATAAAGAAACCGGACGTGTAGATTACGACCAGATGGAAGAAATCGCTCTGCGCGAACACCCAAAGATGATTATCGGTGGTGGCTCGGCATACTCTCGCGAATGGGATTACAAACGTATGCGCGAAATAGCAGATAAGGTTGGAGCTATCTTTATGGTAGATATGGCTCACCCTGCCGGACTTATCGCTGCCGGACTGCTTGACAACCCGGTTAAGTACGCTCACATCGTAACATCTACTACTCATAAAACACTTCGCGGTCCGCGCGGTGGTGTCATCATGATGGGTAAAGACTTCCCCAACCCCTGGGGCAAGAAAACACCGAAAGGCGAAATCAAAAAGATGTCTCAGTTGCTCGACTCGGCTGTATTCCCAGGTATTCAGGGAGGTCCGCTTGAACACGTTATCGCAGCTAAGGCAGTAGCATTTGGTGAATGCTTGCAGCCAGAATATAAGGAATACCAAATTCAAGTTAAGAAAAACGCTGCCGTATTGGCACAGGCGTTGATAGACAGAGGCTTCACAATAGTATCTGGCGGTACAGACAACCACTCTATGCTGGTAGACCTCCGCTCTAAATATCCAGATTTGACTGGTAAGGTAGCCGAAAAAGCATTGGTGGCAGCCGATATCACAGTAAATAAAAACATGGTACCTTTCGATACACGCTCGGCATTCCAGACTTCTGGAATTCGCTTAGGTACACCCGCCATCACTACACGCGGTGCCAAGGAAGACCTGATGTACGAAATAGCTGAAATGATAGAAACCGTACTTTCAAATGTAGATAATGAAGAAGTAATTACCTCTGTTCGCAATAGAGTTAATGAAACCATGAAAAAATATCCTATATTTGCATACTAAACACTTATATTAAATAATAACTAAACATTATTCAATTATGAAAAGAACAAACATAATCGCTATTTTGCTAAGCGCAAGCTTGGTTTTCAGCGGATGTGGAACAACAGGTTCCATGAGTAACACGGCAAAGGGTGGACTAATTGGCGCAGGTAGCGGTACTGCCCTCGGAGCTCTTCTGGGTGGTGTAATAGGCCACGGTAAAGGAGCTGCCATTGGTGCCGCAGTTGGTGCTGCAGTTGGTACCGGAGCTGGAGTATTGATTGGCAAGAAGATGGATAAAGCTGCCGAACAAGCAGCCAAGGTAGAAGGCGCCAAAGTAGAACAGGTAACCGATAACAACGGATTGCAGGCAGTTAAAGTAACATTCGACTCGGGCATTCTTTTCAATACCGGAAGTTCTACATTGAGCAATTCTGCACAGGCTTCATTAAGCAAGTTCACTAACAATGTACTGAAACAGAATCCTACTATGGACGTTGCCGTTTACGGATATACCGACAATGTGGGATGGAAAAACTCTACAGCCGAACAGAGCGCACAGAAAAACAAAGACTTGTCTCAGTCTCGCGCTCAGAGCGTAGCTTCATACATGTTGAGCTGCGGCGCTGCATCAAGCCAGATAAAATCTGTTGAAGGATACGGCGAAGCTAATCCTATCAGCGATAACAGCACTGCTGCCGGACGCGAACAGAACCGCCGCGTAGAGGTTTATATGTACGCTAGCCAGCAAATGATTCAGCAAGCTGAAGCTGGCACTTTACAGTAAACATCATCAAGCTTAGCTTGAGTTTATATTAAATCGGGCACGAATCACGTTCTTTCTTAATACAAAGAACAGATTCGTGCCCGAATATTAATTCCACCTACAAGTCTCTACAAATGTCATCACCTAAACGAATTCTTAAATTTTTCCGAAATCTCATCATTTTCTTTTTCGCATCGTCTATACTTGCCGTACTACTGCTACGATTCGTACCCATATACATCACCCCGCTGATGGTGATACGCAGCGTACAGCAAATAACTAACGGAGAAGAGCTGAAGTGCAAGCATCACTGGGTAAGCAAAGACAAGATCTCCAAGCATCTGCCTATGGCTGTCATAGCGTCAGAAGACAATCGATTTGCCGAACATAATGGTTTCGATTTCGTAGAAATAAAGAAGGCAGTAGAAGAGAATAAAACTCGAAAGAAAGCCCGCGGGGCAAGTACCATAAGTCAGCAAACGGCAAAGAACGTATTTCTATGGCCGTCGTCATCGTGGCTTCGCAAGGGACTGGAGGTGTATTTCACCGTTCTGATAGAAACATGCTGGAATAAAGAGCGAATCATGGAAGTTTATCTCAACTCCATAGAAATGGGTAAAGGCATCTACGGGGCGCAGGCAGTAGCAGAAGAGCATTTCAACACTTCGGCCAAGAACCTCACAAGGGGACAATGCGCATTGATAGCCGCCAGTCTGCCTAATCCCATCAAATTCAATTCTGGCAAACCCAGTCCATACATGTATAAAAGACAGAGAAAGATTATGAGACTAATGAAGCAGGTACCGGTTTTCCCTCCAAAAGCCTCATGAAAATACTCCCCAAAAGAATGCGATAAGTCAACTATCCATTCGCATTCTTTCAATTGACTCATCGAATTCTTTCGCTTGAACCATCGCATTCTTTCACTTTAAGCATCGTATTCTTTTTTCACCCCATTCAGAATACCTTCTGAAGCCGTTTTTCAGAAATTACATACACACAAAAATGGCAATCGTGGAAAATACCGTTACATCTCTTTTAGTAAAATACACTACATGGAGAATATGCGTCACTACATGTATATAACGAAAAACGCCCTTACTACAAACCAGCTGTAGCAAGGGCGAATTATCGTCTAAATTATATTTCCGCTATTCTCCTTTCAGGATAGGAAGAGTAACTTTGAATTTCACCGCCAAGATACGGACTACAAATACAGTACTACCGCCTATTATCTGCGCCATGTAATCTTCAAAGCCCATATTCAGACATATCCAATATGCCAAGCCGCCAACCACGCAAGCCATAGCGTAGATTTCCTTTCGGAATATCAGCGGAATTTCATTAATGAACACATCGCGTATCACACCTCCGGCTGCTCCGGTTACACTACCCATTATGATAGCTACCCAAAACGGAAAACCTAACGTGATACTTTTCTCGAATCCTACCACCGTAAACAACGCCAACCCGATACTGTCGAAGAAGAAGAACGTATTATTAAGGTGTATCAGATACTTACCGAAAATAATAACAAAGAACATGGCAAATGCCGTACATATCAAATAGATAGGGTCGGTCATCCACACCGGAGTGACATTCAGCATAACGTCTCTTAGCGTACCACCACCAATAGCGGTAGCCAATCCTACGATATATGCCCCAAACCAATCGAAACGTTTGGCCGAAGCCAAACGAATTCCACTAATAGCAAATGCAAAAGTTCCAACAAAATCAAGTACTTGAACAAACGATACCATATGTGTTTTTCTAAGCTAAATTAATTATATAATTACCATGTATAGTTAAATCCTAAACTCATCAATTCCTTAAACTGGAAGAAGCTGTCGCCTTCTTTTCTCGACACGGAGTCGTCAAAGCGTACATGCAAGAACAGCTTCGTAGAGAAGTATTTATTGAACGCAAACGTAAATGTGTTCTCCCACTCTGAAACCACTCTCTCATAGTTGGTGTTATAGAAAAAGCGCGAATCCCACAATAAATTAGAGAGAACGCTCCATTTCACCGTTGCCTCTAAACGAGAACCCCATTGGTTAGCTACTTTCTTACCCGCTTCAATATTAAACTTGGTAGGGTCTATCTCATCGCTGATAATGCTATAGCGAGTGTAGTTGAAGGGGTTAATAAGCACAGACAAGTCGCACACACCGCTCTTCTTGTACTTGTAGTCCATACCGAGACCGACATTAAGTTCTGACGGCGACAGAATAGAAGATACCAGCTTATCAGAGTTGGTGTTGTATTTAGAGAACAACTGAGTCTTGAACTCACCCGATAATGTATAGTACCAATTAGAGAACGCGCGATAACCCAACTTAGAAGTCAAGCGGAGCATATCGTCGGTAGTTTTATACTGATGCACCGTATCAGACGGAGCAGTGATGAAGCCCAGTTTCCATTCTATCTTATTTTCAAACTGCAGGCGTTGCTTGTCGTTGTAATTAAACTGCCATACCAAACCCGACAGCAATGACACTGTGCTCTCACCACCTCGGTACCAGTTGTCAGAAATGTAGTTCTGCGAAGCCTGCAAATAGCCATTACCGGCCACGTTCCAGAAATTAGGCTTCATAACCAGCAGCTCGCTCTCGCCTACCTGATTAACCACGTACGACGCGTCTACAAATTTCATCACGTCTTCTTTCTGCGGTTTCTTTATCTTTATGGCAGCCGCCAGAGGCTCCAAACCTCTTAAGTTAGCTTCATTCTGTACTACGAGATTAGGATACTGAAGATAGAAATCGAGCAACTGACGATTGACGGCCCTGTCTACTATCACGGAATGATCTATTGACGGAACCTGAAAAACAGAATCCTTCAGCGCATCCTCTTTAATAAAAGGTATGACAGGCTTCCACCCGTCTATCGACATGGACTGCTGGATAGGGGCGAAATAATATGTAGCAGGCATAACCAATTTATAGTAATCGGGGTTCAGGCGTCCCCATGAAGTAGAGTTCATAGCATAAATGTCGTTCCATAATGCAGTTACCGAGTCGCGATATGCACGATACTCTAAAGTCTGCTTCAGGAAATCTACGACAGAGGGCAACAAAACTTCCTTGTCCTCCACCTTTTTCTTATTATATTTTTTTGCCACCACAACCGTATCCGACAACATCTTCTCCAACTCTGCAAGCGTAGAATCGGGGATGTGTATTTCTTGGGCAAATCCATTGCAGCAAAGCGCAAGGCCGATGAAAAAAAGACCTAATGTTTTCATTTCTAAAATTCTCTTCATTTAGTGCAAAAGTAGTATGTTTTCGTGTTTAATAGTGCGAATATCGGCATTTTTTTATATTTTTGCAACTTCGTAAATTGATATTAGGACATAAACTATTTAAACTCATTTAATTGTGGCAGAAACAAAGTACATTTTCGTTACGGGTGGTGTTGCTTCGTCATTAGGCAAAGGCATTATTTCATCATCCATAGGTAAGTTGCTGCAAGCAAGAGGCTACAGCGTTACAATACAAAAATTCGATCCGTACATCAACATCGATCCAGGAACACTGAATCCTTACGAACACGGAGAGTGCTACGTTACGGTAGACGGCCATGAAGCCGATTTGGACTTAGGACATTACGAGAGATTCCTAGGAATTCAAACAACAAAGGCCAACAACATCACTACCGGACGAATCTACAAAAGCGTAATCGACAAAGAACGAAGAGGCGATTACTTGGGAAAAACCATTCAGGTCATCCCTCACATAACCGACGAGATTAAACGAAACGTTAAATTACTAGGCAATAAATATAAGTTCGATTTCGTGATTACCGAAATCGGAGGCACAGTAGGCGACATCGAGTCTCTCCCCTATTTGGAAAGTATCCGTCAGCTTAAATGGGAATTAGGAAGAAACGCATTGTGCGTACACCTTACTTATGTACCTTATCTGGCTGCAGCCGGAGAACTGAAGACCAAGCCGACTCAACATTCGGTAAAGGAACTGCAATCGGTGGGTATACAGCCCGACATATTGGTGCTGCGTGCAGAGCATGAATTGAACGCCGGATTAAGAAAAAAGGTAGCTCAGTTCTGCAATGTAGACGAGAACGCAGTAATACAGTCTATAGACATGCCTACCATCTACGAAGTACCAGTGCGTATGCAGGAACAGAACCTCGACGCTACTATTCTGCAAAAGATGGGACTGCCCGTAGGCGAAACTCCGTCATTGGGACCGTGGAAAGAATTCTTGAACCGTCGCCACCACGCTACAGAGATAGTAAAAATTGGTCTGGTAGGAAAATACGATTTGCAAGACGCGTACAAGTCTATTCTTGAAGCGCTCTCGCAAGCCGCTACCTACAACGACCGCAAAGCCGACATTCAATTCATCAACAGTGAAAATCTGACTGATGAGAATGTAGAAGAAAAGCTGAAAGACATGGATGGAGTTATAATCTGTCCGGGATTCGGTCAAAGAGGTATCGAAGGAAAATTCGTAGCCATAAAGTATTGCCGTACCCACAATGTGCCGACTTTCGGTATCTGTCTGGGTATGCAGTGTATGGCCATAGAATTTGCACGCGACGTTTTGGGATACACCGACGCTAACAGCCGCGAAATGGACCAAAAGACTCCGCACAACGTAATCGACATTATGGAAGAGCAGAAATCGATTACCAACATGGGAGGCACCATGCGTCTGGGAGCTTACGAATGCGTGCTCGACCCGAACTCGAAAGTTTATCAGGCATATAAAACTGAACATATACAAGAACGTCATCGCCATCGCTATGAATTCAACAATGATTATAAAGCTGAATTCGAAAAAGCCGGCATGAAATGCGTAGGTATCAACCCCGAATCTAACTTGGTAGAAATAGTGGAAATACCTACACTGAAATGGTTTATCGGAACTCAATTCCATCCGGAATACAGCAGTACCGTATTAAAACCGCACCCATTGTTCTTGTCGTTCATAAAAGCTGCTATTGACAAATAAATAACAGAGAAACTTTTAGAAAAACAAACAACTTAAATATGGATAAAAATACGTTAACGGGATTTCTTCTGATGGGAGTAGTCATTGTCGGTTTCGGCATTTGGAACCGCCCCAGCGCAGAAGAAATGGCACGTGCGCAAGAACGCCAAGACTCAACAATGGCGGCGCAACAAAAGCAAGAAGAAGAAACGCTGAAAGCTAAAGCTGAAGCCGAAGCTGCCAAGACAGTAGTTCTTGATTCTGCTTCATTATTCTTTCAGGCCGCACAAGGCTCTGAACAGTTCACAACTCTTGAAAACGACAAGGTTAAACTGCTCATTTCTAACAAGGGAGGTCGTGTATGCCAAGCTACGCTAAAGGATTACAACGACCAGCAGAAAGAACCTCTGGTACTTTTCGACGGAGAAGATGCATCGCTTAACTTAGGATTCGACGGTAAGAACGAGAACATCCTGAGCAACCAGATGTATTTTCAAGCAGTAGACGTGACTGACAGCACGGTAACTATGCGCCTTAATGCCGGAACCGGTAACGCACATTTAGACTTCATCTACAAACTTTTGCCGGAATCGTACATGCTCGATTTTACGGTACAGGCTGTAGGAATGCAGAACTTCTTCTCTCCTTCTACAAAAAGCATCAGCATCGACTGGAAACAGCGTGCACGCCAGATGGAGAAAGGTTACACATTCGAGCAGCGATACACTTCGCTTACTTACAAACCATCTAACGACAGCTTCGACCATCTGAGCGAAACTAAAGACGACATGAAAAGCATGCCGGAAGCTTTGGATTGGGTAGCATTCAAGAACCAGTATTTCTCTTGCGTATTCATGGCAGAGAAGAACTTCACAGAAGCTACACTCGAATCTAAGATGGAACAGCAGGAAAGCGGATACATGAAGAATTATTCTGCTGAGATGAAAGCGGCTTTCGACCCGACCGGTGCTCAGCCTTCGCACTTCCAGTTCTATTTCGGCCCTAACCACTTCAAAACTTTGCTCGCTAGCAACGATTTGAGCTTCAAGGACAAGGATCAGGAGTTGGAAGACTTGGTATACTTGGGATGGCCTATCATCCGCTGGATTAACCGTTGGTTTACCATCAACTTGTTCGACTGGCTTTCGGGATGGGGACTTAGCATGGGTATCGTTATCTTGCTGATGACTATCATCGTTAAGATTATTGTTATTCCTACTACTTGGAAATCGTTTATCTCTTCGGCTAAGATGAAAGCTCTGAAGCCTTATGTAGATCAGATAAACGCTAAGTACCCTAAGCAGGAAGACGCTCTGAAGAAACAGCAGGAAACAATGACGCTTTATCGTCAGTATGGCGTAAGCCCGATGGGTGGATGTTTGCCTATGTTGATTCAGACACCGATATTCATGGCGTTGTTCTTCTTCGTACCGAACGCTATCGAATTCCGTCAGCAGAGCTTCTTGTGGGCTACCGACCTTTCGGCTTATGATGACTTGATTAGCTGGAGCACACACATTCCTTTGCTGGGCAACCACTTGAGCTTGTTCTGCTTGTTATTCAGCATCACTACTATCATTAACCAGATAATAATGATGAAGCAGCAAGATACCGGCGCTAACCCGCAGATGGCGGCTATGAAGTGGATGATGTACATTATGCCTGTAATGTTCTTCTTTATCTTCAACGATTACGCTTCGGGATTGAGCTACTATTACTTCATCTCTGGTCTTATCGGTATCATCACCATGTGGGTAATGCGCCGTATGACCGACGAAAAGAAACTTCTCGCTCAACTTGAAGCTAACAAGAAGGCTCCGGCTCAGATGAAGCAGAGCAACATGATGGCTAAGCTTGAAGCTCTCCAGAAGAAGGCTGAACAGCAGCAAAGAGAACGTATGGAGCGTATGAATAATGGAAAGAAATAAGCGAAGCATTATTCTACATCATTTGTAACATAAACTTATAATTAAAGCCCATCTTGCTATAAATAGCGGAATGGGCTTTAATATTTCAAGGCTTCGCCTAAATAAGGAATATGCCTTTATGCTTTACGCTTCAAAATGTATCTGTCCGAAGAATGGAGGACAATGGAAACAAGGTGATGGAAGATCTATCTTGTTCCATGAAAGGAAATGCGGAGTAGTCAACTTATCGCCGCACTTATAGAAATTGGCACGCATATCACGTCCGTCGAGCGAATGAATCTCATCGCGGAACAATGCCGTAGTAGGGATAACCAGTGTAAGGCTCCACTTGCAGTCTCCCATACGCTCTTCAAACGGTTCACGTCCCAACGAAGCCCAGCGGTCTATGCTCTTCATAATCTCATCGCAAGCATGTTCGCGATCGCCCGGAACACCGTAACCATTCAGCAAAGTTCCGGCACAGTTACACTCAAAGTTATAATACTTTCCGCTCGCTTCATCGGGCTGTAAGAAGAACTCACAACAAGCGTCTTCCCATACACTGCCATTATCGTGCGGAGCTACCGCGCGTACACTCGCCTCTTCCACCTCATAATTTACCAATATCTTATCGCCTGTATGCGCTATTCTGAACTTCATACTCGGCTTATATGGATATTCGCTCCAATTGACATTATCTACTACCTCAAAAGGTATGTTATTGCTATTAAGAATCTCAATAACCTGCTCCGCTTTCAAGTTCTGCGGAACCGCAACTTTCTTAACATTAAGTTTTTTCATGATATAGATTAAAATTATAAGCTAATAAAACTTTTCGTAAAGGCAAAATTAAAAAAAATCGTGGTTTTTCTCTAATTTTGAAAGCAAATTAAACAACTATTCCAATAAGCATGATTAAAAATTTAGTCTTCGATTTCGGAGGAGTCATAGCCGATCTCAACCGCCAAGGAGCAGTAGACGCATTTATCGCCATCGGACTAAAGGACGCTGATACTCGTCTCGACAAATATCACCAGACAGGCATATTTCAAGAACTGGAAGAAGGTAGAATATCCGACAGTGAGTTTATTCGCATTATGGAAGAGCTATGCCAACGCTCACTTACATGGCCCGAAGTACAACAAGCTTGGTTAGGATTCCTTTCAGGCGTAGACCTGAAAAAACTGCATCTGCTGGAAGAGTTACGCCAAGAAGGATACCACCTTTATCTATTAAGCAACACAAATCCCTTCGTAATGGGATGGGCATGCAGCAAAGACTTCACTACAGAAGGCAAGTCCTTAGCCGAATATTTCGACCGCTTGTATCTTTCTTATAAAGTAGGATGCACTAAACCCGACAAAAAAATATTCACCCACATGCTGGAAGATGCGAAAATTCTTCCGGAAGAAACACTTTTTGTAGACGACGGAGCAGCGAATATTCAAGTAGGACAAGAATTAGGGATGCATACTTTCTGCCCCAAGAATGCCACGGATTGGTGTGACGAACTAAAAAACTTAATAAAACGCGAAAAATAATTCATAAAACAAACATTTGACAATCAGTTATCTACATAAACCACTCCAGAATTCACAGCAAAAAGGTTTAAAAAATGCTTGCATGTTAAAATAAAAAGCCATACCTTTGCATCGCTTTTGAGAAATAAGCCTTGTCAACGGGGTGTAGCGCAGTCCGGTTAGCGCACCTGCTTTGGGAGCAGGGGGTCGTG
>ENA-ORTB01000425-ORTB01000425.1-human-gut-metagenome-genome-assembly--contig:-NODE-425-length-57943-cov-6.752315_pt1 | contig 57943 bp, 44 predicted proteins | sample MGYA00241905_ERZ509174 | MGnify/ENA primary metagenome ERZ509174 (study PRJEB26280, sample SAMEA2338851) | human gut metagenome | biome: human gut; feature: human-associated habitat; material: faeces... | reverse complement strand
GTGGCTGCTGTGTTACTAATGAGTAAGGACCTGTTGAACGTGCATGGATCTTATCATCAACAAGATGATGGAGTTTGAGGTAGTGCATGAAACCGATTGTAACAGCACCGTCAAAATACTCACCCGTACGACCATCACGAAGACGAACTTTTCCGTCTCTGTTAATTGGAACGCCTCTCCACTGAGCACGATAAGCTTCATTTTCAACAAGATATTCCATAACATCAGGTGCAAGAATATCTTTATATTTATCTTCAAAAGGAACAACTTCCTTTAAGCGTGCGATTTCCTGCTCGTCACCATCTTCCTCTGCCTTTGCAAGCTGCTCGGCGAGTTCTTCCTGATTGAGCGGTGTATTTGCATAATCATTTGCAAGTTCAAGAGTATCCATAATATCTTTCTCGTTCGCACCGTCAAATACAGGGGTTGATACATTAAAGCCAAGAACTTTCGCTGCAAGACTTAAATGAATTTCAAGGACCTGACCGATGTTCATTCGAGAAGGCACACCCAACGGGTTAAGCACGATGTCAAGCGGACGACCGTTTGGAAGGAATGGCATATCTTCAACAGGAAGAACTCTTGAAACGACACCCTTGTTACCATGACGACCGGCCATCTTATCTCCGACCTGAATCTTACGCTTCTGTGCAATATATATACGAACTGACTGATTTACTCCCGGTGGAAGCTCATCGCCGTTTTCTCTTGTAAATACTTTGGCATCAACGATAATACCAAACTCTCCATGAGGAACTTTAAGAGATGTATCTCTTACCTCACGTGCTTTTTCTCCGAAGATTGCACGAAGAAGTCTTTCCTCGGCTGTAAGCTCTGTCTCTCCCTTAGGAGTAACTTTACCTACAAGGATATCTCCGGCACGAACCTCAGCACCGATACGGATGATTCCACGCTCATCAAGATTCTTAAGGGCATCATCACCTACGCCCGGTACATCACGTGTGATTTCCTCAGCACCAAGTTTTGTATCTCTTGCCTCTGCCTCATACTCATTTATATGAACTGATGTATAAACATCTTCTTTTACAAGTCTTTCACTAAGAAGTACGGCATCCTCGTAGTTGTAACCTTCCCATGTCATGAAACCGATAAGCGGGTTCTTACCAAGTGCGATCTCACCGCCGCAGGTAGAAGGTCCGTCTGCGATAACCTGTCCTTTCTTAATTTCATCACCTTTTCTTACGATAGGCTTCTGGTTCATACTTGTTCCCTGGTTGCTTCGCTGGAACTTAGAAAGCTTATATCTGTGAACATTTCCTGTTGCAGGCTTGATGATAATCTCATTTGATGCTGAACGCTCAACAATACCGTCTTCCTCTGCAACTACACAGTTTCCTGAATCGACTGCTGCTTTCATCTCCATACCCGTACCAACAGCAGGTGCCTCAGTAATAAGAAGCGGAACTGCCTGACGCTGCATATTTGAACCCATCAATGCTCTGTTGGCATCATCGTTCTGGAGGAACGGAATCATTGCCGTAGCTACTGAGAATACCATCTTAGGAGATACATCCATGAGGTCTATCTTGCTCTTTGCAAACTCTGATGTCTCTTCACGGAAACGACCTGAAACATTGTTTTTCACGAAATGTCCGTCAGTATCAAGCTCCTCGTTAGCCTGTGCAACGATATATTTATCTTCTTCGTCTGCTGAGAGATATACAACCTCGTCAGTAACGACAGGATTTGCCGGGTCAGTTTTATCAAGTTTACGATAAGGTGCCTCGATAAATCCATACTCATTTATTCTCGCATAAGATGCAAGCGAGTTGATAAGACCGATGTTTGGTCCTTCAGGTGTTTCTACAGGACACATACGGCCATAATGTGTATAATGAACATCTCGAACCTCGAATCCGGCTCTGTCTCGTGAAAGACCACCAGGTCCTAATGCCGATAATCTTCTCTTGTGAGTAAGCTCACTAAGAGGGTTGTTCTGATCCATGAACTGTGACAACTGTGAACTTCCGAAGAACTCCTTAACTGCCGCAGTTACAGGTTTGATATTTATAAGTGACTGTGCGGTGATGCTGTTGATGTCTTGTGTAGACATTCTCTCACGCACAACTCTCTCCATTCTTGAAAGTCCAATACGATACTGGTTCTGTAAAAGCTCTCCGACCGCACGGATACGACGGTTTCCTAAGTGGTCAATATCATCATCCGTTCCAACACCATATTCAAGATGCATATTGTAGTTGATAGATGCAAAAATATCTTCCTTCGTGATATGTTTAGGAACAAGTTCAGAAATATTATATCTGATAAGTTCCTTAATCTCTTCAATATCGTCATTCTCATCAAGAATCTGCTTTAAGAGAGGATAATAAACACTCTCATGTACCTCAACCTCAGCCGGGTCAACATCAGGCAGATATGCCTTAAGGTCAACCATAAGGTTAGAAAGTACCTTTGTAACTTTTTCTTCTTTTTCAACTATTACATAAGGAACTGCTGCGTTCTGAAGCTCAGTTGCAAGTTCTTCAGTAATAGTTGTTCCTGCTTCATATACTTCACCAGTTGCAGGGCTCACAGCATCCTCTGCAAGCTTGCAGCCTGTAATACGGTTTTTGAAATGAAGTTTCTTATTAAACTTATATCTTCCGACCTTTGCAAGATCATATCTCTTAGGATCAAAGAACATACCGTTTAATAAGTTTTCAGCACTGTCTACTGACAATGGCTCGCCCGGACGAAGTTTCTTGTATAATTCAAGAAGACCGTCCTGATAATTCTCGGTAGTATCTTTCTCAATACTTGCAAGAATCTTTGGCTCATCACCGAAAAGGTCCTTAATCTGTTCATTGCTTCCAAGACCCATAGCTCTAAGGAATACAGTAATAGGAACCTTTCTGTTTCTATCTACACGAACATAAAATACATCATTGGAGTCAGTCTCGTATTCCAGCCATGCACCACGATTTGGAATTACAGTTGATGAATAAAGTTCCTTACCGAATTTATCATGTCCGATTGCATAATAAATACCAGGTGAACGAACTAACTGGCTAACTATAACTCGTTCAGCACCATTGATTACAAAGGTACCTGTCGCAGTCATCAAAGGAAGATCTCCCATAAAGATCTCATGCTCTTTAATTTCTTCTGTTTCCTTATTGTGTAACCTTACTTTCACCTTTAAAGGTGCTGCGTATGTTGCATCCCTTTCCTTACACTGATCGATGTCATACTTTGTCTCATCCCTGCATAAAACAAAATCTACAAATTCGAGACTGAGATGACCACCAAAATCAGAGATAGGCGAAATATCTCGGAAAACTTCTTTTAGTCCTTCGTCCAAGAACCACTGATAAGAATTAGTCTGCAGCTCAATGAGATTTGGCATCTCCAGCACTTCCTGCTGTTTGGCATAACTCATTCTAACACCGTTACCTACTTTTACTGGGCGTATCCTGTTTTTCTCCATCGATGTTCACTCCTTAATTTTTTAGAGTATTTTGCAGTCTGACTATTTTTTTCATTAAGGACTTTTCTTTTTTAACGAACTGTGATATAATAATTAAGAAAAGCATAAAAGTATAGTCAGCCACAATAGTGCATTTTTCATGTTAGCATTAAAAGGCTGACTTGTCAAGAATTATTTTGAATTTTTGTTAAAATATGTATTTTATCAGATGTGTTGTCATTTGACAACACTTTTTTTCTTTCATTTCTAAAATGAGGGCAAAGTCCTCGCGAGCACGCTCAGATGGAACAAATTTATTTGTTCCATCCTCACTTTACTTTCGTACAAATAAACATAAACTGCGAAGCCGCAACTGACAGATTGCTGGCAGGTTTATGAATGTAAGAAATGAAAGGCTGAACTGTTACTGTCACATAAATAAGACATACATCATTTATATATCTTCGATGCGATATTCTTCAACTTCACGGGTCCAAATTCACGGCTGTCACTGCTTTTTACTCTGTTATCTCCCATAACAAAGTACTCATCTTTGCCCAATTTAACCGGTTTTGAAGCGACTCCTGCATATCCCATCTTGTCTTTACGATAATTTTCCTTTAATATATCTCCGTTTATATAGATGTCCTCGCCTTTCACCTGAATAGTTTCGCCCGGCAGCCCTATTATCCTCTTGATGTAATACTCATCTTTTTTTCCCTCCGCCGCAGCTTTCGCCACATCGTCCTCTCCATTATCCTTTTTTACCATCTCTGATAACTGTGTCGCAAGTCTCTGTGTAAACTCAACAATATCTTCCTTATGTTTGTGTCCATACGGATATATCGTGACAACATCAAAACGCTTTGGCTTCTGAAATTTATAAATTATCTTGTTTGCAATAACATTCTCTCCATCATAAAAATTATCATCCATGGAATGACCGTCTACCACCGTACGCTCAGCAGCATATGTATTTACAACATATGAGCCTGTGACAGATATTGCAATAAGGAGTATAAATGATATAACAATCTTCATTGTTGTTTTTAAAAGTTTCTTCATTGTTCGTCCCACCTTTTTTATTTGTTGTGATGATGATATAATAACATTCATCAAATATAAAGTAAAGGGATATCAGATGGCAGGCAGTCTCGTTATAAGACTGCCTGTTGATTATTCTTATATAGTTTTCTGTGTTTCGTCACCACGACAAACTGGAAGTTGATGAAATCTAAGCTAGATTCATTTCACTTCTTAATTTCAAAATATTTTGCCTAATTTGTTCAATGACTACCTTAAATTCATCTTCGCTTTTCCCTGTTGGATCTTCAATCCCCCAGTTATTATCAAATGTTCTTCCTATAAATGGACACCCTACATTGCATCCCATTGATATTGCAATATCAGGCTTTGGAATATCACTAAACAGTTTACTATACTGACCTTCACCTTCCATACAGTTCTTTCATAATACGGACCGCATCTTGGTTGATCCGTGGTTTAGTTTCTGTACCAGCCGAATAGCTTTCAAACACACCTGATGCCAAATGTCTTCCAAAAGCCTCTGCCATTTGACTTCGACATGAATTATGAACACAAATAAAAGCACTTTTTTTCTTATTTGTGAAAAGGACACCTCTCTTTTATGCATTGCTCATTTCTTTCTGTAAATTCACATTTCATTTGTTCATATTGTAGTATCACATCATAATGGTCATTCACATAATCGATTCCATGAGCATTACTGGAACTTCTGTTAAAACACCTACTGTAGTAGCAAGTGCAGCTGCACTTCCATTGCAATGGTCAAGATTAGCACGCAGCGTATCGAGCAAATCTGTTACCACCTGCTTATCTTTCTCTGTCGCATCCAACAATTTCTGTGCAAGAAACAATGGATCTTTTACTGTTTTCTTTACCATTAGCTCCATCCTTTCCAGATATCCGGGTGATAACCAAGTGTGGACTGCTTTCCATTCCTTACAACAGGAGTTTTAATTACATGCGGATTCTCAAACACTTTTTCCAACTTTCTACGCTCCACTTTCTTAGTACTTCTTGAATTTATATTTCCCTTTTCCGTGACCGGACACTGGTTCAATAATATCCGCCTGCACCAAATTGGAAAGAAGTTTTGAAGCACCTGAACCTTTTAGTTCAAGAAGCTCCATAACTACACTTCTTCCAAACACCTCATCAAAGCCAAACTTTTCAAAAAGTCTATGAATATGAACTATCGTTTTTACTGAAAAATCACTACCTTTTTCGGAAATCACACTTTCAATATCCACTTTTGTATCTCCAATGTCCACTTTTTCTTCGTTCAAAAGTCCACTTATATGAAGATTTCGATTATGAAGCTCATTTTTCTCGTTCAAGAGCAGATTTCTGAGAAACGCTTCCAGATACTCTGTTGTTTCGTGAATGCCTTTTTGCAGATTCGTATAATTTGCACGGACTAATGCATTTCTAAAATACCACGCATTTTCCGCAAATATATCATTAGTTGCAGAAAATCCTAGTGTCCTTAAATATTTGATGAAGAACACTGCCGTTGTTCTCGTATTGCCTTCCCCGAAGATATGGATTTGCCACAACCTTGAAACAAATACCGCAAGATGATGGATAATCTCGTCCATTGAAAGTCCTTTGTAGCTAAAATCTTTCTCCTGTGAAAAATCATATTCAAGTGTAGCTCTCAGTTCTGATGCACTACCATAAATTACAGTTGCCCCATTGAGTACCCATTCTTTCTTTGTGATGTTGTAATCTCGAATCTTTCCGGCATGTTTATAAATCCCCCAAAAGAGTTTGCGGTGGATAGAGATATACTCATTCGGAGAAAATGAGAATGCTGTTTCGGAAAGAATTTCTGCAATACGGGACGAAACTTTATCTGCTTCTTCGGTACGCTCATTATCAGATAAATGAACGGGTCTTTCCTCATAATAGCTGTCGATAAGACTCTGTGCTTCTTTCATCGTGATTTTGCCTTCGATATTCTGAATGGCAGTATCAATCAAATATTTAGATGGTTTGAGTCCGTCCACTGCCTGAAGTCCGATTGCCGTACTCCAAGCATACCCCTTATAAGCTTTATCCGGTTCAGACTCCCTCAAATATTCCTTAAACGGGTCTTTTTCCATATCCACTACCTCGCTTCATAGTCTTATAATTCAAATCTGAAGTTATAAACATCTTTGCAAATATACCATATCTATTAACTGTACACCACACTCATAAATTTGGTGGTCATAATTGTCCGTAAAGAAATTTGGAATATTGTGAGAACGGACAAATCCCGATTTGTTAAACTCCATGTATTTATTATACCTTGTATAAGCAAATTCTCATATCCATTTTATGTCATATTTTTGCAATATTCTTTTGGCAGAATATTATTACCGCCATTTTTATCAACCATAACATTTCACATTCTCCAAATCTCATACCCCTGTATTCTTGCCGAGTCATACACCGGATGCAATTTTTCCTCCAAAACCTTAATAAACGCTTCTCTGTCATTTTCGGCAATGTATAATTCTTCCATCGACCACGGCATCACAAGATTATCTCTCTGACATTTCTTAAATTTGTCCATTATCTTTTCGCTGCTTTTTGCACTTTCATACATCATATATTGATTTTTTGCAAACAGTTCAAAATATTTCCACTGTGGCAGATTATTACTCTTGCTTGAATTAAGCGAACTATCCATAGGAAGTAAATTCCACAGTTCATCATTTGCCACAAACGACCACGGCACAAAATGATCTATATCAAAATCATTTAATCCAAGCAATTTTTCAGAATATATATCATATACGGGTTTTGTCTCGATTATAGTATTCCACAAATTTCTTACATATCTTAATTTTCTCTGTTTATTATTTTCAGGAACAAGTTTATAGATTATCCCCGGTACACCAGGATTTCTCCCTTGCAGATACCGTACTTTTTTCACTTCTATCCAGCCTGAAATCGTGACAAAATTGTCCATGAAAAAGTCCTGCCATTCCTCATTAATAACAACATGCTTTTTCAAGCCTGCCCCATCCGTTATCTGATATGGAATACATTCTTTCTTATTTAACTGCTCAATATAAGCTATCAGTCTCTTTTTTTGATCCCATATCCTGTCATTACCTTTAATTTCGTGCATAAACGGAGACAGCATACGATAAGGCACATTCTTCGTCAACTGGTCTTTTTCACCATGCAGCTCCCTGTCATTTTCTTTAACAGCCAATATAATTGTATCTCTGTCTGCATCATTTGGAATATTGGTCAACTGCGACAATTTGATAACCGCTCTTTCCAAACTATTCATTATTTTTCCCGAAGCATTTTTAGGACCGAGATGCAGATGATATTCAACAACGGAATACCACGCATCTGCTATCATCTGATTAATAAGGTCATCAAAGACAATTTCTGTCTTTCCAAGCGAAAATAATTTTAACAATGCATCAAGCCAATAGAATTTATAACATTCTGCCGTATCGTCAAGCATATGTATGAAGCTGTCTATATTCAAGTCATTTTTATATTTTAAATGCTGTATATCCAAATTTTATCACCTCAAATATTCACCAAGTATCTGAGTCACCACTTTTTTTATTTCATTTGCAATCCCAATACATACATCAGGGTTCATCCCTGCCTGCACACCGACATTTACAATCTCTTTCATCCCCGGATTGCGTCCATTTCCATCAACCATAGTTGTATGTTCTCCATAATATGTGTTACTGAATGTAAGGTCATATGCCGGACTAAGTCTCCATTGGCTATTTAACTCAAAGCACCCATCCCTGACTTTCCTACGATTGCCAGCCTATCCAACATTGTATAATCATATAATTCTTTCCCTTTTTGTTTTAACAGCCGCTCCAAAAGCAATCTTCCCCATGCGTCAGGCAGACTATCCGCAAATACACCAAACAAGCCATCAAAATAATCCTTACCGGGAATAAATACCTGCTTTTTTAAAGGTAATGAAAACGGACTGATAGAAAATCCTGTTTCAAGCCATTCATCACTATATTCAAAAGCTATCTTTCTGTCCGCAGTCACAGCCATTGTCCCGACAGTCTTTCCATCATATAGAACATTTATTTTTTTATTTCCCCTCATTTATAACCTCCTCAATGTTCCTGTATGGCACCTGTGTAAATGTATTTCTAAGTTCATCCGCAATCCCAAGTGCCATCGCTATCTTAGTTAGATTTATAAGTGAAATCTGCCCTTTTGCCTCAAATCTCTTTATCGAGCCATAACTTACATTACTCATTATTGCAAGTTTCTGTTGAGAAATTGACCTGCGTTTTCTAATATTTCTGACTCTCTCTGCCAATTTCATATCAAGTTCTTCTGCTGTCTCCCACACAAGAGCTTCCATCTGCTCCACCTCCCCGATAAATCATGAAATAAATGTTAAATTTCTTCCATTACAACAAATATATACACTTTATTTATAAACAGATAAAATTTTATCCATTTTAAGGCTATTCCATTAGAAATAGACAATATTTTATCTATATACTATTATAGCATCACATTTATATGATTACAATTTATACCTATTATTTATTTTTCTTTTTAAAACAATCTAACCGTAAAAAATATATGGCAATATCTAAGTCTGCTCACTATTTTATTATATATTTTTATGTCAGAATATCCTTTTTATCTCTCTTCCTGATTTTTCAACCAAACAGCATCCATCGCTTCCACTCTGTTCTTAGCCCCTCCTCAGCAACACATTCAGCCACTTTTCCTCTCCTCTGCCTACTCTCACATCCGATGTTATCCACTGTTCTTCAAGAGTTATTCCGTCTATTTTTTTAATCAATTCTTCAAATGTTTCTTCGGTCATATCAGTAAAATATCTGCCGTTACGCTCCCCCGAAAAATTTCCATACTTAAATGACGCATATATAATCCCGTTCAGTTTCAATGCCGCCGTCATTTTATTCATTACATTTTCAAGTTCATCCTTTGCCAGATGAAGTATCGACGAGCACGCCCATATACCGTCATATTTTTCTTTTACATTAAGTTCAGTAAACATCATATTTTTGACAGAAATTCCCGTGTATTCACTCGCCCGCCTGCACAACTCTTTTGAACCGTCAACCGCATCCACCTTATAACCGTTGTCGAGGAAATATTTTGTGTCTCTGCCTGAACCGCATCCAAAATCAAGAATAAATGCCCCTTTATCCAGTTTCTCAATAAATTTTTTCTGAGTTTCCTCAAAATCCACCTGTAATGTACTTGCGACAAATTTATCCGCATTTAAGTTGTAATAATCAAGTGTATTATGCACATTATTTTTTTCTTTTACACAATCAAAATGGAAACTTTCGAGAATTTCATTTGAAGCTGTCCTGTCAATTATCTGCTTTACCAGAGTTTCAAGTTTAGATTTTTTAGTATAATCCGCCGGAACAAAATATTTTATCCTGTTTTCTTCGAGCATATTAAAAACTTTTGTCTTGTCTTTCGTTTTTGAATCATAGACACCTATTGAATGTCCGCCGTTTATATTTACGAGCTTCATGCATGGAATATCCGTCTCGCTGTCGCCGATATAGACCATATTGCGGAACGGAACTCTGTATTCATTTGGCTTAAAGTAATCATTCACCCTTGAATCATTTACATCAAGTATTCCCTTTTCTATCCTGAACAAAAACTGCGTTTTATTGGTGTAATTTACCACCTGTGCAGGCCACACGGCGACCCCGCTCTCATCAAAATAAAACGAACTCGCATAAATCTTTTTAAATTTGTCTGCAACTTCCGTGCCTTCTATCATCTCTTTTAATCCCGATGAAATAATATAGTGTTCAACCTTTACGCCCTTTTTTTCACCGTAATCATTTATCCTGTCAAACCATGTTGCCACACCCGGATAAAGTTTAACTTTTGCCCCGTCATTATGTAAAGTTTCTTTTGTAAAAAGAACTTTCCCCCTCGATTTCTCTGCCATCAGATACATATAAGCAAGATTTCTGTCCATCTCATTTTTTTCTGAAAGTTCGTTTGACTCTCTCCAAAAATCGTCAACCTCATAATCAATCGACTGGATATAGCCCTGTGCCTGCATATCATCAGGCGACAGTGTCTTGTCAAAATCATAGCATATCGCCAAAACCGGATTATCTGTTTCATTTTCTTTTATCATAAGCAACTCTCCTCCATCCTTCGCCCAAAACAATATTACTGGTTTTATTATATGATGCAATGGTCAAAATACCTTTTGACCCCAATATCATTATATAATAATGCCTTTCACTTTACAACCACGCCCCTTACACACGCTAAATACAACTCTAATGTACCATAAAGTCTGCTGTCAATCTGAACACCTGCTCCGCCGTAAGTTCCATATTTTTTACGGCATTTTCCGTTCGCATTGCTTTTTCCAATGTTGTCGCTCCACGCACTATCGGGAAAAATGCATCTATTCCGTTTGCATTGCACAAAACCGCATCGTCAGATACACTCCCCGCAAACGCTATCACTTTTTTATTGTATTTCTTTGCCAGCCCTGCCACACCTATCGGTGCTTTCCCCATCACGGTCTGGCTGTCGAGCCGTCCCTCTCCCGTCACTACAATATCAGCCATTTTTATCTTTTCTTCCATATCGGTTGCCTGCATAATAAGTTCAACTCCCGGTTTAAGTTCCGCATTTAGATATGAAAGAAATGCAAAACCAAGACCGCCAGCCGCACCTGCTCCCGCAATATCTTCACATGATACACCAAGTTTTTCCGCTGTTTTTTCTGCAAAATGTTTCATTGCCCTGTCAATAACAGGCTTCATCTCATCGGTCACACCTTTTTGCGTACCAAATATATAGGTCGCACCGTTTTCACCGCACAGCGGATTATCAACATCACACGCAACCTGAAATTTAACTTTTGAAATCAGAGGATTCACTTTATCATCAACAATCTTTTCTACTTTTCCAAGTGATGATGCACCAAGTCCTACATCTTTCCCGTTTTTATCAAGAAATTCATATCCAAGTGCCTTAAGCATACCAATACCGCCATCATTTGTCGCACTTCCGCCTATTCCGATAATGATATTTTCTGCACCTCTTTTAATCGCATCAAAAATCATTTCACCGACACCAAAAGTCGTGGCGGCTAACGGATTTTTTTCATGCACAAGTGTAATTCCTGCTGCCGAAGCCATCTCCATAACTGCCTTTTTGCTCCCGTCAAGCCATCCATAATAGCAATCTGTTTTTTCACCAAGAGGACCGGTCACCGTAAGACTTATCTTTTCGCCATCCATCCCATCGGTCAGTGCGTCTGTTGTCCCCTCGCCGCCATCGGCAAGAGGACATACCGACACAACTGCATCAGGAACAGCTTTTAAAATCCCTTTTTTCGCCGCTTTTCCTGCCTGCATTGAAGTCATGCTCCCCTTAAATGAATCTATTGAAATCAGTATGTTCAATTTTTACCTCCCAGAAATCATAATCATAAGTTACCATCAAATTTATCTTCCACTCCAGCAAAAACATTCTATATTTTCATCCGATTTTTTCTTATATAATATCATCCCATGATATTTATGTAAAGAATAGCCAATAAATTCGCGGCAAACATTAGCTTGCATATATTCTCTGTTCACACTATACTAAAAAAGGGCAAAACCAGCGTTTTACCCTGGCATCCACACTACATTACAAGCGTTTTCCTATACACTAAAAACAGTTATTGTTCGCTTTTTTAATGCGGACAACTAACAAATTATAAAACCATAGGTAAATGCAAAACTAATTATATGTTGTGTTAATTGCACAGATATAACAAATAAATACCTAATTATAAAACAAAAACGAAAGGGGTACAAATATATGGCTGATAACAATGCTACAAGCATGAAAGATTTTGAAAATGAACTCGAAAGTTCTTTTAAAGTAATAAAAGAGGGTGACATTTTAGATGTTACCGTTATAGGAATTTCTGAAACTGAACTCACCGTCGATTTAAACTATTATACAGAGGGTATCATTCCTCTCGAAGAATGTAGCGATGATCCTTCTTTTTCAATCAAAAATGACTGCAATATCGGCGATACCATTCGTGCAATGGTAATTGATGCCGAAGGTGACAACGGAGCTGTCATCTTATCAAAAAAAGCCGCCCACAATCTTATTGTATGGGACGAACTTAAAAATGATATGGCAAACCGCACTGTTTTTTCCGTCAAGATTACCGAAGCAAATCCAGGTGGTGTGACAGGTTTTGTCAAAGGAGTAAAAGCATTTATTCCTGCTTCAAAAATCGGTCTTGACTATGTTGAGGACACTGAAAGCTATGTCGGCATGACTTTAAATGCGATTATCATTACCGCTGACGCAAACGAAAAAAGACTTGTCCTCTCAGCAAAAGAAATTGTAAAAGAAAATGCAGCATTGGAACATTCACAGAAAATTTCAAAACTTGCAGTCGGAGAAACTGTTTCAGGAAAAATCGTGCGTATGGAATCATACGGTGTATTTATTGAAATAGGTGAGAATCTTATCGGACTCTGCCACATTTCACAGATTACAAATAAATTCATTAAATCTCCAAAAGAAGTTGTCAAAACCGGGGACACGGTATCTGCAAAAATCATTGCACTTGACGGTGACAGAATATCACTCAGCATGAAAGCACTTGAGGACGATGTTCCTGACGCTAAAGAAGATACTTATGAAATACCTGACGAGTTCCGTGCAGATAAGGAGGATGATGCTGACGAGAGTCCTTTTGCGAAGCTGCTCAAAGGAATAAAATTGTAATATATAAGGAAAGGAATTACCATGACAAGTAGTGCCGCATATGAAATTCTCGGTCTGACCCCAAAAGCTGATAAAAAGGCTATCAAGAAAAGATACCGTTACCTTATGCACCATGTCCATCCGGATAGTGGTGCTTTTAAGGCGGCTTCGGGCAAGTCTTATGATTACAGATATTCGGCTCAGGAAATCAATGCGGCTTATTCTTTTCTTTATAAAAATGATAATTTTAAATTACAGGAAAATATTAAAAATACAGGCACAGCAAAATACACTGAAAAAAACACAAAATATTCCCATAACAACAGTTCTGATGATGCAGCTTCTAATAACTCATCTGATTTTAATTATTCACCTAAGAATAAAACCATCTGGAAGGCTGAGACAAATCCAAATGCCTATACCGAGCGCAATATATACCACTATACAGAAGATAGTGACGGCAATGTGTTTGGTGCTTTTGTTATCGCAACTGGAAAGTATATATGGAATCACAACGAGGATTTTCCGCTCTTTTTAAAAAGTATGTTTGATGTAAGCAAACGGCTTCTTGACGGTGTGGAAGGAACAAAACAGCACTTGGTTTCGGACAGCGTTCGACTGAAATTTCAAGCCGATCTGACTTATCTTTTGTCACAGCAGTTCATTCATTTTTCCGCTGCCATGCATGACCTGTTAAAACCGATTTCCGATGAGCAGGCAGATATTTTTTATATTGAGTCAATGCTTGAACTCGACCCTCATCCGCCTGTTGTCCGAGCCGGAATGACGCTCTATCCCACTTATCTTAAAAACCACAGGCTTTTTGTCAAAACCAAATCAGGAAAAGAAGCCGGTTATATCTCCTTTAAAGATGACCGCTTATATTATTTAATAATTCCGCTATTAGAACAGAAACGCGCCCAAGTCAAGATTGAGATTTCTAAAGAGCAGGACAGATTAAATACACGCGGACAAAATAAATATAAAAATATTGACTTTATGATAAAGCTTTTGCCAAAACCGGATAAATATTTTCCTGAAAACATCAATACAAGGATTGATGAGCTGCTCCAAAATTTCACAAAAATATAAGCAACACAGTGCACATTAAAAATCCAAAAATACTTTTATAAAAAACAGATTACTTTATGTCTGTATTACTTTTAGTCACATGCTTTTATGTCAGTATCAGACTACATACTTGAATGTGCCGTATAAATTTTCACATAATTAGCATATATCAAACCGAATATAAACTACACTTCAAAGTGAACTTTATACGCTCAGCCAAATATAAATAATACACTACATTTATTCTCGTCCCTCAGGAATATCTTTTATAATATCATTCCAGATTTTTATAAGAAATGTAAGTGAAACAATAAATGACATAACCTCTGCAATTGGAAATGACCACCATACCATATGAAGTCCGCCAAATTTTGCAAGAAGATACGCAGCCGGCACAAGAACTACAAGCTGACGCATGATTGATACGACCATACTAAACACTGCTTTTCCAAGTGCCTGAAATACGGTTCCGACAATAATACAGAACCATGCAATCAGATAATGTACACCTATCGTTCTAAGTGCAGGCACACCTATTTTAAGCATATCATTAGAGGCATTAAACAATCCAAGCAATGCCTGTGGAATACTCTCAAAAAGAACAAATCCAATAAATGTAAGACAAAAAGCCATCACAAGACTTACTTTTATCGTCTTTACCATACGCTTACGCTGTCTCGCACCATAATTGTAGGCAATAATAGGTGTAATTCCGTTGTTCAGACCAAATACAGGCATAAAGAAAAAGCTTTGCAGCTTAAAATAAACACCAAAAACAGCCGTAGCTGTTGATGAAAACTCAATAAGAATACGGTTCATGCAGTATGTCATAACAGAGCCGATAGACTGCATTATAATAGAAGGTATTCCAACTGCATAAATCGTTCCGATAATCTTAAAATCAGGCTTAAATCCCTTAAATTGAAATCTAACTTCATGATTAAATTTGTGATTACAAGTTCCTGCAACAAGCCCTGCAACACACTGGCCGATAACAGTTGCAACAGCAGCTCCCGTCACTCCCATTTTAGGAGCACCAAACATACCGAAGATTAAAATCGGATCTAATATAATATTTGTAACCGCACCGCTGAGCTGGGAAGTCATACTAAAAATTGTTCGTCCCGTCGAGGTAAGAAGTCTTTCAAAAAATACCTGTGTAAAAATACCAAATGAAAAAATCATGACCGTGCTAAGATAATCAACTCCCATAGTCATAATCTCAGCATCGGCACTTCCCACCTGACTTCTATAAAAAGGCTTCGCTACGGTAAATCCAAGTATTAGAAAAACAATATAACTTACCGCATATATAAACGCTGCATTTGTCGCCGTTTTATTAGCTTTCTTAAAATCTTTCTCACCGAGAGACTTAGACAAAAGTGCATTCATACCTACACCGGTTCCCGTACCGACCGCAATAAGAAGCGTCTGCAAAGGGAACGCAAGTGAAACCGCCGTCAAAGCATTCTCCGATAATTTTGCTACAAATATACTGTCAACAATATTGTATAATGCCTGCACCATCATCGAAACCATCATCGGCAGTGACATATTAAAAACCAGTTTTCCTATTGGCATAGTCCCCATCTTATTTTCCTGAATAGGGGCTGAAGATTGTTGATTACTCATTTTTTACTCCTTTCGTGTAACAAAAACATTTTACCAGTCAGGCAGATATTTATAATCCGCTCTACTGCTTGATAGTTTTAGATAATTCTTTTTCCTTTGAGTCTGTACTTTTTGCTTTATCGTACAGTTGTTTATATTACCACGAAAGGCATAACAATGGCAAGTGGTTTGGAAATGCTCGTTTTGTGAAAACATTATTTCTCTAACCACTGTTTTATAGTTTCTTCATCCATATCTACAGCACTTGCTATTAAAGAAATATCCATTCCCATATCATTTAATTTTTCTACTGTTTTTTTCTTCTCAGCCATAGCTTTTTTTGTGGCCTCTTTTACTGCTTCCTTAGCTTTTCTCTCGGCATATTCCTCTACACTTTTACACATCTTCTCGTCCTCCTCACCATGTTTTAATTCTTTCATTCTTCTTGATATATTTGGAAATTTATCATCCTTGAAATCTGTTTTTAGAAAACATTGCATGAGTTCACTTATCAGACTATCTTCTGCCACTTCCGTATTGACATATACTGACATAAGACCATCATTCACCGGATTGCCTGTTTCCCTTATAACATTTTCTACATGATACACTGTTTTTCCTGCTCCAAACATATCGAACTCGGATATATAAATTACTATTACATCCTGAACATCCTCAAATTCATCACCCGGTTCAGATTTATTAATTGTTATTGTTGATGCATTATAACGCACGCGTTTTACATGATTGCAATTATCTGATCTCTGTATTTCTATATTATATACTTTATCTTCAACACCTTCAATATATGCATCTAAGCGAACTGATCTCTTTGCAAGATTTCTTAATGACTTTTGTGCAACTAATGTTTCCGGCTTGACTTTCAGCCGTGAATTTTCAAGTATTACCTGTAATAACTCTTCGCACGCAGCTGCATCTTCCATAAACTTCTCAAATAATACATCGTCAATCAAACGAAGATTTCTTATTATCTGTATCACTTCTTCATCAGTTTTTCTATTCTTTTACCTACTTACTCGTATCAATACCCTTTAATGGGCTTTCTCCATTTCTACTCTGGCACCCATTTTCCCATAAAAATTTAATTAAAAAAGGCAAATTATAATAAAATATAATCTACCTTAATTTTATAATATTATTTTATTTAAAATCAATTGTTGGAATAAATATATTATCGTCCGTAGCATCTTTATATTTTTCTTTTATATGTCCAATTAAATATTTTTTCAATTCTTGATCAAAATAAACAGTATTTTGTCCGTTTATATAATAATTTTCCTTATATTTTTGATATAAACTATCATAATTATAATAAAAACAATAATAACCATTAACTTTAGTTATTTTTGTACTATTCCAAATACATTCAAAAATTCTTTTATTATCAACAACTTTATTATTTTTAACGTAATTAACTTTTATTGCTATAGCTGTATAAAAATCACTTTTTTCAGCAGGCATTTCTTTACTGTAATATGGCCATCCAATTTCTTTGTAATCCTTTTTCTTGAAATCACTTTGGTATTTATAATATGCATCATAACAATAATAATATAATGCATTAGAATAACAAAGAAAACCAAAATCAAATAATAAGTTACTGTAACTATTTTCATTTTTTAATTCTAATGTTTCACAAAAAGCATCTTTAAAATCGTCTCCAATATAATAACCATAAGATATACAAACATAACGATATTTTTTATTATGAATATAGATTTTATATTTTGTTTTTACCATGCTATCTTTTATATAACTTGGTAACATGTCCCATTGTAATTGTAAAGATTTTTTAAAATTAGTATTTTTTAAAAAACTTTTATCTTTTATTTTTAAATAAGGATATTTTAAGAAATTTTTATATTTTTTACTTAAACCTTTAATACTTTTTTTATATTGATTTTCATTCTTAAATTTGCAAATATCTATATATTGTAATTTCCTAGAAAAGCCTTTTTTTATTATATACAAATCATATGATTTATGTTCTTCATTCTTTTTTAGTTTTAATTTTAAATTAAAACTGTTTCCTTTAATATGTTTACATACATCATCACTATATTCGTTTTTTAAAACATATTTAAAATTTTTACAATTAACTTTTATATGTATATTTTGATTACTAACAGCATATATAATTTTTTGAGCTTTTTTATTGTTTACAGTTACATTAATCTTGTTTTTCGCATAAGATTTATTAGGTGTAATTATAAAGGTTATTATTAATAAAAACAATGTCAATTTGATATATTTTTTCATATTTTTTATTCTCCTATTTTGTATTATTTTCTTATAATAAAACATTATCTTATTATATATATTTTTTATAAAATTTTAATTCAGATCTAATTTGACATCTTTCTCCTCCTTTATTTAATCTATATTTCCCTGTTTCTACCAATCCTAAACTTTTAAATATATTCAGAATACTCATTACACATTTCTCTCCATATAACTACATTTTTTGTGTCAATGCCCTTTATCGGGTTTTCTCCATTTCTACGCTCCCCCTCTGGGAACGCCCTAAAATGAAGCATTTGCGGACTCGATTTTGCAAGTAATTGTCTGACAATTGACCGAGCTGAAAGCGAGGGATGCTTCTTGAACAACGGTTCAAGAAGACTCCTTTTATTTTTTGCTGTTTTTATGTCTCTTTACACTTTGTTCATATTTTGTAACAGTTCAGCATAAAAAGATAATTGACAATACAACGAGCTTGTTCATTGTATTGTTGATTATCTTTTTATGGTAGAATAGCCTTTCATTTCTGAAATGAAGTAAACAAAAGCTGCATGGCAGCGACTGACAGTTTACTGGCAGGTTTATGAATGTAAGAAATAAAAGGCTGAACTGTTACTATTTTTTTGTCATTTTTAGACCTTAGTTGTAAAAATGGATTTATAACTTTATTTTAACATATCATGTTATAAATGTATATAAAAACTTTCAATTTCCAATTTTTCCAACTTTAACACCTGGCAAACATATGTAGATGCTTGATGTTTCTAGCAAACTAATCAACCAAATCGGTGCCTTAACATTAAAAAACATTATTTCTCTAACCACTGTTTTATAGTTTCTTCATCCATATCTACAGCACTTGCTATTAAAGAAATATCCATTCCCATATCATTTAATTTTTCTACTGTTTTTTTCTTCTCAGCCATAGCTTTTTTTGTGGCCTCTTTTACTGCTTCCTTAGCTTTTCTCTCGGCATATTCCTCTACACTTTTACACATCTTCTCGTCCTCCTCACCATGTTTTAATTCTTTCATTCTTCTTGATATATTTGGAAATTTATCATCCTCGAAATCTGTTTTTAGAAAACATTGCATGAGGTCACTTATCAGACTATCCTCTGCCACTTCCGTATTGACATATACTGACATTTATTATCATTGTTTGCATTACTTTTCTAATCCAATATCACATATCTGCCAAACCCCATGCTTGTATTCTTTCCTATATGCACAAGCTGTCCTGCGATAAGATATTCAAGTGACTCATCGCTTATGTTTCCAAGGACACATTCCCCTTTAATTCCGTGCAATGCAATATGGCTTTTATGTGTATTTGAATATCTGTCAATCTTAGTATGGTACACTTCCTGCTCTTCTATATATGGAAATTCACTTTCAAGATATATTTTTCCTACATCATTTCCCTCCATACAATTTAACAGATATACTCTCCTAATTGCAGCTTCTGTCAATGCCTGTCCGTCAAATTTGTTTAGCCATTGTCCTCTGAATTTCTGTGATAATGGTGTGCAAAATTTCAATATTTTTCTGTCTGAGCTGTTTAATTTTTTTAATTGATATTCGATATAGTTTGACAGTGTATTTATTATTATTTTGTTATTGTTAATAGCACCATCCCCAAGTATCGGCTGTCTTTTTTCGTTAAATATGCCTGCTATCTCAAATCTGCTTTTTTCTTTTCCTATTCCCTTCATCCCCAGCATATATAATGCCTGCAATATCTGTGAAAAATATATTATAACATTTCCAAATAAGATAATATTTACTTTTAGCTTGTCTCCTCTGCTGAATGTTGTCTGCTTATTTTCACACTCTATTATATATCCCAGACTTTCACCGTTTGTTACATACTCCGGTTTTATTTTTAATGGATGATAAAATATTCTTGGTACCGTACAATCTTCTTTGAATTTACAAGCATTACAATTTCTATCCGACAGGCAATATTGTTCAAGAAGCATTTCTCCCATACCGCCTCTTATCGCCGAAACTTTATTTTCCGGCATTTTTGTATCTTCTGTGAATTCAAATACTAAATTTATTTTACTGTATCTTATATCGAACTTTTCACTGTTTTTCATCCTACAAACTCTCCACAAATCTCATAAATGCTTTCTGTCCATCTTCCGTGCGTTTATAAACTCCTGCACATTCAAGCACCTTAACAAATACTTTGCTTATCTCATCATGGATTATATCCATTATATTTTCCGGAGTTATCGTATAATTTCCTATCCACTCGTCTACCCAGTCAGCGTGTTTTTCAAGTATCTCATCCGCACGAATATCTTTGTGATTTAATATTGCATCTGCAAGGTCGCTCATTTCCTTTTTAAGTCTTGCCGGAAGCACCGCAAGTCCCATTACCTCGATAAGTCCAATGTTTTCTTTCTTAATATGATGAAGGTCTGCTGACGGATGGTAAACTCCCCACGGTGCTTCTTTAGTTGTGATGTTATTGCGGAGCACGAGGTCAAGTTCGTACTTTCCATCACGCATACGGGCAATAGGGGTTATTGTATTGTGTGGTTCTCCGTCTGTCTCGCTGAATATAAATGCGTCTTCATCTGTATATGCTCTCCAGCTTGTGAGAATATGGTCTGCCGCATTTACTATACTGTCTGCATTTTTCCCCTGTAAACGAATTACGGACATAGGCCATTTTACAATTCCTGCTTTTACATCTTCAAATCCCGGAATTACAAATGTTTTTTCATAATCAGCTTTCGCCATTGCAAATGTATATCCGCCGCCCTGAAAATGGTCATGACTTAAAATAGAACCTCCAACTATAGGCAGGTCTGCGTTTGAGCCAGCCATATAATGCGGAAACTGTCTTACAAAATCAAGAATTTTCTTAAATACTGCATGGTCTATTTTCATCGGTGTATGCTCGGCATTAAATATAATGCAATGTTCATTATAATAAACATATGGCGAATACTGCATATAATACTGCTGTCCGTCTAATGTAACAGGAATAATCCTGTGATTTTGTCTTGCAGGATGTGAAAAATGACCCGCATAGCCCTCATTTTCCTTGCACAAAAGGCAAGCCGGATAACCGAACTTCTTTGCTTTTCCAGCCTTTGCAATATCTCTTGGGTCTTTCTCCGGCTTTGAAAGATTTATGGTAATATCAATCTCGCCGTACTCCGTATCAGTAACCCATTTTTCATCTCTTGCAATTCTGTCTTTTCTTATATAATTGGATGCCTGGCTGAAACTATAATAAAAATCAGTTGCCGCCTTTGGAGAAACCGCATATTTATCCTTAAATTCTTTCCTCACAATACTTGGCGGCGGAGTTATACAGCCCATTATCTTTGTGCCAAACAAGTCCTTTGCAGTAATCGTATCCTCTTTCATAATGCCGTTTTCAAAGGCATACTTCATCATATCTTCAAGTATCTCATGTACCGGTCTAAATGATGCAGCCTCATGTTTCTCTTCTGAGTTTTCACACTTCTGCGACTCACTCAAATCCTTAGTATCAGAATTTTCATTCTTCACGCTATATTCCATCACATCAAACAATTCTAAAAGTCTATTTGTAACATAAATCTCATCACATTCCTCAATCAAGCCATTAGCCTTCCCGTATGAAACAAGTTCACTGATATATTTAGTAATCATACTCTCATATCCTCCTGCTGTTTTTAGCAATCCTGTATGCCTTCTTCTTTTTCAAACAGAGAATACAGCACAACAATTCTCATTTATTATCAACTTTAATCAATAACTTTCATTCCACCGTACTTACGAATTTTAAGCACATTGCAAGCACCTTTTCCAAATACTTTATCCATCTTTTCAAGATATTCAGGTACGGCTTCATTTTTAACAAATGCCTGTATTGTTCCTGCAAATCCGCCGCCATGCACACGACATACTCCTTTTCCACACTCAAGTACAGTGTCGCTTATCGCAAGTGCAAGTGATACATTCTGATGTTTTATATCGTTTACAGTATATACATTCTGGAGATACTTGTATGATGAGTCTCCCGACTCTTTTACAAGTTCTAAAAATTCGTCAATCTTTTCTGCCTTTAATGCATCCGCTTCTTTTTGGACACGCTTATTTTCATTTATAAAATGAATTGCACGAAGCACGGCTCTGTCCCCACATTTCTGTCTAATCTCAGCTATATTTTCTATCACATCATCAATTGTTACTTCTAAGAGAACTTCTTTTCCAAAATAAGCCGCAACCTCTTTCATTTCCTGTGGTACTGCCGCATAGTCTGCCGTAAGGTCTGCATGAGAGCCCTTTGTATCCGTAATACATAAACTGTAACCATACTTATTCATGTCGAATTCAACCTTTTCAACAACCGGTTCTTTTGGTTTTGCAAAATTAACATGAACAAGACTTCCTACAGAACAAGCCATCTGATCCATAAGTCCGCAAGGTTTTCCAAAATATACATTTTCCGCATACTGACCGATAATAGCAATCGTGACCGCATCCATTTTTCCGTCATTGTAAAGCTGTGAAATAATAGTTCCCACAACCGTTTCAAATGCTGCCGATGAGGACAATCCTGCACCTATGAGCACATCACTTGTGACATATGCAGTAAATCCTCCAATATCAAAACCGTGGTCTTTTGCACCTTTGAGCACACCTTTTATCAGGGCTTTTGTTGTTTCCTTTTCGCTTTCTTTATAAGAAATGTCATTTACATCAATAACAATTTCTTTATATGTACCTGAGATAAGATGAATCATGTTGTCATCTGTTTTTCTCGTGACTGCAATAGCGTCCAGATTGATAGATGCCGCTAAAATCTCACCGTGCTGATGGTCTGTATGGTTTCCTCCGACCTCGCTTCTTCCCGGTGCACTGTATATTGCTGCATCTCCTTCGCCATAAAGCTTTTCAAACTTCTCAATCGCTTTTATATAACGCTCTGTCTGATACTCTATCCTGCTCTCATCAACATAAATGTCTGTCAACAGGTCTTTGTAATCACCTTTCTTTAATACTTCTTTTATTTCATTTGTTTTTTTCATGCACAAAATCCTCCCAATTTTTATTATGTACTCTCGGTATTTTATTTCAACATAAAGCTAAACCTTTCAACATTTAACTCTAATATAATGCCAATTTATTATAATGTCAATAAAAGTTTACTTATTTTTACTAAACTTTTGTAACAGTTCAGCCTAAAAAAGATAAGTCAATAATACATGAGCTTGCTCAATGTATTATTGACTTGTTTTTTGGGGCTGAATAGCCTTTCATTTATGAAATGAAGTAAACACAAGCTGCATAGCAGCGACTGACAGCTTGCTGGCAGGTTTACGAATGTAATAAATGAAGGGCTGAACTGTTACTAAACTTTATTGTAAGACATGACTTATCAACAATATCTGAGCCATTATCCTGGTTTACCTTTTGCATTTCCAGATATATTTATGCAGTAGAAAACAGGCTTTCTTTTATGTAATCAGCTGTATTTTACAGAAAAAATCAGACTTTCTTTTATCATATTAAAACAAATAAACGCCATGAAATATAGACCGGCAGTTTTATAAACATAAGAAACAAAATGGGCAGCTATTACAAAATTTATCGTTTGCTCCAAAATAAACTCGACATTTTCAGCATATTGTGTTACCATATGTTTAGTAAACATAAACACATTTAACACTTTGATATACTTTTTCAACTTGTATATCAGATATTCATAAATCAGACTAACAGAAAGGACGATTTTTATAAATATGCCTACAATCCGTGATATAGCCAAAGCTGCCGGAGTTTCTCCCAGTGCCGTTTCAAGAATATTAAACAACGATACAACACTTCATGTTTCCGCCGGGACACGAAAACGAGTATTGGAAACAGCCAAAAATTTAGATTACAAAAAAATTCCAAGAGCAAACACACCCATAACCGGAAATCTTTTTACCATGGGAATTGTTTTGTGGTTTTCTGCCGAGGAAGAATTAAAAGACAACTATTATCTTAAAGCAAGACAGGGAGTTGAAGATTTCTGTGTGAAAAACAGTATAAATATACTCCGTGTATTTCCGGGTGATTCAGAATATTTTTCTAAATTAAATACCGTTGACGGTCTTATATGTATCGGCAAATTCAGCCGCCTTGAAATCAAAAGTTTTATAAACATATGCAGCAATATTGTTTTTCTTGATATGGCAGTAGACGAATTTAATATCACTTCATTATCAATGGATTTTGAACACGCCGTTTACAGTGCACTTGACTATCTGACGGAGTTTGGGCATAGTAAGATTGCATTTTTAGGTGGAAAAGAATATGTAGGCAAACATGAACTTATAACCGACGCCCGCACCACAGCCTACAAAAAATATATGAATCACAGAAAAATGGATTGTGAAACTTATTTTAAAGAGGGAAGTTTTTCTTTTGAATCAGGATTTGACATGATGAATGAACTTTTCCGTGAAAACAATATTCCGACCGCCGTATTTGCAGCAAATGATGTTATTGCACTCGGTGCCATGAAAGCAATCCGTGAAAACGGGCTTAAAATCCCTGATGATATATCCATTATAGGATTTAACGATGAGGAGACAAGTGCTTATATTACGCCGCCGCTCACCACAATCCATGCACCTGCATACGATATGGGACAGCACGGGGCAAATCTTGTATATGTTTCTTCAAATCTTAGCATAAAAACACCGCTTAAGGCTAAAATACCGTGTGAACTTGTGGTAAGAGAAAGCTGTAGGAGGATTTAAAAAACACCCGGATTATTTCATTTAAATAATCCGGGTGTTTTTTATTCTTATTAGATATTTTAATTTTTTACTTTACTGCAGCCAATATCCACTTCTGGCAGTCACCACCCCAGAAATTCCACTGGTTTATGTTTCCGCCTGAATCCCTGCTCCAGTCATACACATCAAGACCTGATTTACAGCTTGATGCCTTTGACAATACTGCATATGTTCCATCTGACTGTTTGCTTAATTTAAACAACTGATTTGTCCCTTTGTTCAGACTGTACTGTACAATGTTTGTTCCGTCCGCAGCACTTCCCATTGCCACATCAAGTGCCTTTGTATAATTTGATGCTCCTGTAAGTATATAGTAATATCCGTCACCATTTGATACTATCTTATATTTCTGTGATGCAAATCCATTATACGCCCACTGCTGGATATTCGCATGGTCTGCCGAACTTCCGTCTGCCACATCTAAATATTTGCCTGAAAACTTGTTTCTTATATAAAATATTCCCTCCGTCTTGCTTACTTTAACTGAATTTTTTGTTCCCCATATCGTCTGATTATTTTTTCCTATCAATGAGAATGTCATAACTTCATTGTGGCTCGGTGTTTCATCCTTCTGCTTGAAAAATACACCTTTATACATCACACCGTCTATAACCATCTGACAATAATATGTTCCTTTAATATAACTCCAGCTTCCCGTCACATCCCCGGTGATTTTTCCGTTGGAATTTAATTTTATTTTCTGTGTTGTGAGCATTCCGACATTTTTTGTTGAAGCATCTTTTCCATGATTTACAAATTCATATTCTCCAAGCATATCTGATGCTGAATAACCTGTTTTTGAAATCGTACTTCCGAGATACTCATAAACTGCCGTAACCGGCCAGTTATCCTGATTTAAAAACTGCTGGTGCACTCTCACTTCATGGGACTCATTTCCGCTGTCAAATCTGGTGTGATAAACAAGGTATCTCTGATTGTCCGTGTCAATAAATGCTGAGTTGTGACCGGCTGATTTGTAACCCTGCATTATCGGGGTAAAGTTATAATTTCCCATAACTTTTATTCCACGGTCTGCCTGATTTGTTCCTGCTGAAAATACTGCTGAATTTCCTGCGGCATCAACATAATTTCCATTGATTGTCTTTGAACGGTACATTCTCATATGGTAGCCGCCGTCTGCCCCAAGCCATCCATATGTTACATAGAGATAATAATAACCGCTCTCTGCATCGTACTGAATGTAAGGTGCTTCTCCTGATTTTTTATATCCGCCTGCTATTTTCTTACCAAAATATCCGTCTGTGTTACCACTTGTAGTTTTTGGATATTTCGGCTGACCGGTAGCTGCGTCAAGCTCAAGAATATAAATTCCTCCTGACCATGAACCATATGTCATCCAGAGTTTTCCATTTGCGTCAAATAAAATACACGGATCTATCGCATTTGGATAAAAACTGCTATTATATGCTCCATTTGATGAGAACCAATTTCCAACTTTCTCAACTTTTCCGTTATTTATCAATTTTGGAATATTGGTATTGTTATAGTTTGTATTAACGGTCTTTGTACCAAGGTCAGATGTTGTCGTAACCTTAACATCTCCCTTTGTAAATCCAGAATAAACAACTGTATCTACATAAGAGAACGGACCTGTCGCAGACTTCGATACCCCATATCCTATACATGAACGCACAGCCGTTGATGATGTACAATAATAAATCATGTACGCACCCTTACTTCCGTCTTTCCATACATAATTTTTATTATAGATAACATCAGGTGCCCAGACACCGTATCCGCCCTTGCAATCGGAGTCATTGTAACCTGCCCACTGGAATGATGATGCAAGCGACTGTTCAAGAGATTCATTTTTTGAAGCTTTTGTGCTTCCACTGTTTTTAACAGCCGTCACAAGTTCCCATTTCTGACAGTCACCGCCCCAATAGTTCCATTCATTTATATTTCCACCTGCTGATTTGCTCCAGTCATATACATCAAGACCTGATTTACAATCACTTGCTTTTGTCAAAATCGCATATGTTCCGTCTGCATTCTGAACAATGCGGTATTTTTGCATTTCTCCGCCCCAATAACTCCACTGCATAATGTTAGTGCCGTCTTTTGATGAACCACCGTCAACATCGACACACTTTTTATAGCTTGTCGCACCCGTAAGAATATAATAATAACCATCACCGGTAGAGACAAATTTAAACTTCTGTGCATCAGAACCGTTGTAAGACCACTGACGGATATTTGCTCCATCTTGTGCTGAGCCATTTTCAATATCAAGGTACAATCCACTAAACTTATTTTTGATATAATAAATACCCTCGACATTTTCACTCGCATACAAAGATTTGTTTGTATATCCCTGAGTTCCCATAGCAGACCAGTTTCTCAAATCCTTTGATGATGCCTGTGCCATGTGTGAACCATAAATGTTGTAAGAACCTGTCGATGAATCATAAAAAATTGATGGGTCATGCACGGAAATTCTCGTTGTGCTTGAAGTAGCTGATGAACTTGCCGCCGCATTGGCATCAGCAGGTACAGCCGTCAGACCGGATATGCACATTGCTGCTGCCATAAGTACAGTTGTGATTTTTTTAAGTCTCATTTTCATACTCTCCTTTAGATTTGCCAAGCGGATATTCGTGGTACACTCCGCTCTTTGCCTGATAGTGTTAAATACTAAGCCTCCAGAAACTCTCCCGTACCCTATTAGATACTTTGCACAAATATTTCTAAATTATTTTATATTTTATGTTGATTATATCAGCATTATTTCATTTTTAAAATACAAAAAAGCAAAAAAGCCATATATTTTTTTAATTATTATACAACTTTTTTGCTTATTTTTACTATTTATTAAATTTATTCTGTTTTATCTAAAACAAAAGAGTCAAAAAAATCGCCACTTATATAACTCAATCAATCTCCAAAAGACTAATCCTTTAGAATCGATACATACAAGTGACGATTTCTTTATTTATGCCGCTTAATATCAATATTTATTTCCGATTAATTTACTCCGCAATAATATCCTTTACAACCTCACCAGCAATAATAAGCCCTGCAACCGCCGGCACGAATGCCATACTTCCCGGCACTGACCTTCTCTGCAAACAGGTACGCTGTACCCCTGGAGGGCATATGCAGTGATTTTTGCAATTATCATTTTCATCCTCGATAGGTGTCATAGGTTTTTCTTCCGAATAAACAACTTTAAGCTTTTTAACACCTCGTTTTTTAAGCTCACGGCGCATTACTTTTGCAAGCGGACACACTTTTGTTTTGTAAATATCTGCCACTTTAAATGCACTTGCATCCATCTTATTTCCGGCTCCCATGCAGCTTATTATCGGTATATTCATCTCCTGACACTTCATAACAAGCGATATTTTCGCTGTCACGGTATCTACTGCATCTACAACATAATCATACTCTTCAAATGGAAATGTATCTGCATTTTCAGGCAGGAAAAAGGTCTTATAGACATTTACCGTCACTTTGGGATTTATCTCCAAAATACGCTCACGCATAATATCTACTTTATCTTTTCCGACCGTTTTTCTCGTTGCGATAAGCTGGCGGTTAAGATTTGTAAGGCAGACTTTATCGTCATCTATCAAATCTATCTGCTCCACTCCGCTGCGGACAAGTGCATCAACAGTATAACCGCCGACTCCGCCTATACCAAAGATTGCCACTCTTGATTTGTGGAGTTTTTCAATACCTTCTTTACCTATTAATAATTCCGAACGCGAAAATTGATTTTGCATTTAAACCTCCGTATCCACTAGCAGATTTCTGCTCCTGCCGGCATCTTCTTTTCAGGTGTCATAAGTGAGAGATTTCCGTCTGCATCTTCTGCACAGAGTAACATTCCCTCTGATAATACACCGGCGAGTTTTGCAGGTTTAAGATTTACAAGTACCATTACTTTTTTGCCTACCATTTCTTCTGCTGAGTAATGCTTCTTTATTCCTGATACTATCTGTTTTACTTCACTTCCGATTTTTACCTGTGAGCAGAGAAGTTTCTTTGATTTCTTTACTTCCTCACACGCAATTATCTCACCTACCTGGAACTGCATTTTCTCAAAGTCATCAAATGTAATTTCAGGTTTTGCTGCTATATCTATTACTTCCTCGTCTGAACCTGTTTCCTCTGCTGCTCCGGCTGCCGCTTTCTGTGCCGCCTGAATTTCCTCAGCTTTTGCAAGTACATCTTTCACATCCAGTCTCATAAAGAGAATTTCAGGTGCATCTGTCACCTTTGTTCCTGACTCATAAAGACCGAATTTATCCATATCTTCAAGTGCACGCTCTGTTGTATTGAGCTGTTTTAAAATCTTGTCTGTAGTGTCAGGCATAAATGATTTCAAAAGGCTTGCACCGATTGTGATGCTCTCGATAAGGTTGTAAAGAACTGTTGAAAGTCTGTCCTTCTTTGCCTCATCTTTTCCGAGCACCCAAGGCTCTGTTTCATCGATATACTTGTTACATCTCTTAAATATCGTAAACACTTCCGTAATTGAATCTGCAACACGAAGTTTATCCATTTTTTCTTCAACTTTCTTTGGTACGGAGAGTACAAATGACTTAAGTTCATCGTCAACACTTTCCGTAACACCCTTATTTTCTGCAACTCCGCCAAGATATTTGTTTGTCATTGAAATCGTTCTGTTGACAAGATTTCCAAGTGTGTTTGCAAGGTCTGAGTTCATACGCTCAACCATAAGCTCCCATGTAATCACACCATCATTTTCAAATGGCATTTCGTGGAGTACAAAGTAACGAACTGCATCAACTCCGAACATATCTACAAGGTCATCGGCATAGATTACATTTCCTTTTGATTTACTCATCTTGCCCTCGCCCTGAAGCAGCCACGGATGACCGAATACCTGCTTTGGAAGTGGAAGTCCGAGTGCCATAAGCATGATAGGCCAGTAAATTGTATGGAATCTAAGAATGTCCTTACCTATAAGATGAAGGTCAGCAGGCCAGAATTTTTCAAAAAGGTCTGTTCCTGTTTCGCTTGTATCGTTGTTTCCGTCAACATCATATCCAAGTCCCGTGATATAGTTGCTGAGTGCATCCACCCATACATATACGACATGACCCGGATCAAAATCTACCGGAATACCCCATTTGAAAGAAGTACGGGATACACACAAATCCTGAAGTCCCGGAAGAAGGAAGTTGTTCATCATCTCGTTTTTGCGTGACTCAGGCTGAATAAATTCAGGATGTGTATTGATATGCTCAATAAGTCTGTCTGCATAGTTGCTGAGTTTAAGGAAATAAGCCTCCTCTTTTGCAGGCTGACATTCCCTGCCACAGTCAGGACACTTTCCGTCTACAAGCTGTGATGCAGTAAAGAATGACTCACAAGGTGTACAGTACATTCCCTCGTAATATCCCTTATAAATATCTCCCTGTTCATATAATTTTTTGAAAATCTTCTGAACCTGTTTCTCATGATATTCATCAGTTGTTCTGATAAATTTATCATATGATGTATTCATCAAATCCCAGATTGACTTAATCTGTCCCGATACATCATCAACAAATTTCTTTGGTGTTATACCTGCTTCATCAGCTTTAATCTCAATCTTCTGTCCATGCTCATCTGTTCCTGTCTGGAAACGGACATCATATCCCTGCTGTCTTTTAAAACGCACGATACTGTCTGCGAGAACAGCCTCGTAAGTATTTCCGATATGCGGTTTGCCTGATGTGTAGGCAATCGCTGTTGTCAAATAAAATCTCTTTTTCTCTGCCATTTTGAACCTCCAATAAAATAAAAAAAGTCTTTAAGAATAGAAAAATTCTTAAAGACGATCATACCGCGTTACCACTTTAATTTATCCGCACTTCACAATGCGAACCTCAATCACTGCCATCACAGTGCCACGCTTTAACGGGCGTACCCGGTACCTCCTACTTTTATGCTGCTATGCTATCATTTTCATTTACACCTATGGCATAAAATAAATATAATGTTATGTTCAGAGTGTACAGCTCCAAGACCATCTTCTGCTACATTCCATATGCCCTCTCTCAGCAACGGGTCACTCCCTCATACATAACACATAATGTACCAAGCAACGCTACGGGTTCTCTGTAATACTTTCTGTAACATACTTTTCTTTTCACAGCCTTTTTCATTTATAGATAAATGTATTTTAATATGTGGGGTAATTTTTGTCAACTGTTATATTGTGCTTTCAAAACTATTTGCAGTATATATTTTTATACAGAAAAAGCGTCTGCGGAAAACAGACGCTAAATTTCATATAATGGACAGCGGAACGGAATACACCGCCTGCTAATTGTATTATCGATTGTTGTTTTTTATAATATCCTCTATTTCTTCCTCACCCAGCTCCACAATTTCCGCTATCTGCTCTGTCGTATAGCCTTTTTTATACATATTCATAACAACCTTTTCATTGTTCCTTTTCTCAGCTCTTGCCTCGCCTCTCGCTTCGCCCCTTGCCTCGCCTCTTGCTTCGCCCCTTGCCTCAGCTCTTTCTTCTATTCCTAAACTCAGATTACACATAACGCTCACATCCTCTCTCAACTCTGTATCAACTGGAATATTATACTCTTTCTCAAGAATATCAAACTTCTGATTTTTCTGTATTTCATTTGAAAGCAATGCACAAATCAAACGATGTAGTTCATATTTCTCATCTTTTTCCGGAAGTTCGTTTGTTATCCCTATCATCACAATGTTTAATAAATCAAGATTTCCTTTCCATTGATAGGTTTCTACTATTTCATCTTTTGTAAGATGAATATGCGCCATACTGTTATTTCCCATATTCATGCAAACCCATATACTGAATACCTGTTTTATATCATCATAGTTTGAATTTACAAAATCTCTTTCTTTTTGTGATGATATAAGTCTGCTAGCATAAAAGATTGCCCTGTTTAATATGCTATATGCAGTTGGTTCATCTTTTTGACATTCTATGTTCACTATAACCTTTGACAATTTATTTTCTTCTTTATCGGGTGATGGTATCCTTACATAAAATACTATATCAAACCTTATCATGCCCTCATTTATCTCTGCGTTTTCTGTATTAAATCCTACTATTCTCTGTCCTGAGTTATCCGTTTTTTCTACATTTGTTAAGCCCGGTTCAACTGGTGCAATCCCTATCTTTGGTTCACCCTCAATATAGTTTACCACTTCACTCGGCTTCATATCCTTAAATTCAGCAACAGTTTTTACTAATATATTTGCCAGTATGCTTTTTTGTGCAAGCAATCTTTTTGCATAAGTATCATACTGTATTTTTGCATCTGCTGCGGTTATTGCATTTTTTATTTCCGTATTCATTTTACCCCCATTTTTGCACACATTTTTGTATTAATCTTATTATAATCAAGGACTACTTTGAAATCAACTGAATTTTTATAGAGTATTGGCGATTATATTAATTAAAGGTACAGTTTTATATAAAAACAAAATTAAAAATAATTACAGTTTTATGATTATATTAAAAAATACCACAGAATAAACTATAAAATCGTCATATTCTATGGCATTTATTTTTTGAACTAAATCACTTAACTGTAATTTTCATTATTTTTGAAAATGCTCCGTAAACTTCTTCTCTATTTTCGTACATTGCAAATGGACGAACTCTTATATAATATACTCTTTTGGGTGTTAAATTACTTATTTTAATTTTATTGCTTGTCATTTTTAAAGTTTTAACACCTTTAAATATCATCTTTTAATATGCTTTTATATTCCAACAATCTATTTTGAGTATTCAGGTAACTTTGTCCTCTCACATAGTAACAATCACATCTCCACCACTTCGTCCGCAACTCCCATTGTTGATTTTCTATGCGACACAAGCACTACCGTCTTATTTTTATCTTTTCCTTCTTCTTTTACCGCTTTTAATATCACTCCCTCATTAAGCGAATCAAGATTGCTCGTCGGCTCATCCATCAAAAGCAATGGTGCATCGTGAAGAAATGCTCTCGCAATACCTATTCGCTGTTTCTCACCTCCCGACAATGTGTCTCCAAGCTCTCCGACCTGCGTATCATATCCGTCGGGCAGGCTCATTATAAAATCGTGAAGTGATGCTTTTTTTGCCGCAGCAATGATTTCTTCCGTTGTCGCTCCAATTTTTGCAATGCCTATGTTTGCGGCTATCGTATCATGAAATATATCTGTTTCCTGTGTTACAAAGCTCTCATAATCCCTGAGTTTTTTTGTTGAAATCTCTTTTACATTCTTTCCTGAAATCTCAACTTCTCCACTGTCTGTATCCCAAAAACGCATCAGAAGTTTAAGTATTGTCGATTTGCCGCAGCCGCTCACTCCGTGAAGTCCTGTTATTTTTCCTTTTTTTATCTCCATACTAAAATTTTTGAGAATATTTTCATTTTCATATGCAAATGTTACATTCTTTAAAGCTGCTATCTGCTTGTTTTTTCTGTCAGCAGAATTTTCCGCTCTATTTTTGTCCAAAATTGTTTCTGTAGCTCCTGCCGTAACATTTTTTTCATCTGACATAAATTTAGTATCTGCCACTTGTTCACCGGTAAATTTTGTGCTTTTATCACCATACACTGCTTTACCTTCTGACGCTTCGTCTTCCCATACTTCCTCTACCACAGGATTTTCTTCAATGACTGACAGCACCCTCTCACCGCTTGCAAGTGTCTGATTTAGATTGTTTGACAGACTTGCAAGTGCGATAACGGGACCAAATGACCCCATCATTGCCACTGTGCAGGTGACTACTGCGTCAAAACCAATCTCACCCTGCCGGTACATTTCTCCCATGAGAAAAAGCATCCCAAATGACGCAAGAAGTATGACAAAGTTTGTGACTGCACGCTGTGTTCCCTCTAAACGGCTTAATTTTCTTTGCATTTTTCCAAGTTTTTCAGAGCGTTCCTGCATCTCATGTCTTTTCTCTTTTCCCATACCGTACTGTATGGTTTCTGAAAGTCCTCTGAGTGCACTAAGTACAAAGCTGTTTAATTCGCCAAACGAAGTTCTAAATTCCATTCCCGTCTGACCGCCACGCTTTCCGTTCCAGAGCGGAATAAAAATTCCTACTATTATATATGCTGCTGCCGCATAAACCGCCGCAACAGGGCTGTATCTTCCCATAAATATCACCATTACAGCCGATGTAAGCAATGCTATCATTATCGGAGATATTGTATGTGCATAAAACACCTCCAGCAGCTCTATATCCGTAGTTATAACTGATATAAGATTTCCCTTGTCTCTGCTCTCAAGTTTTGCAGGACATAATCTCCTGAGTGCCGCAAATACTTTATGCCTTATTATCGCAAGCAGTTTAAATGCAATAAAATGATTGCAATACTGCTCCGCATAATGAAGCACACCTCTCATGACTGCCGCCATTCCCATAATGATAAATAGTGTTTTTATGCTCATGTCTGAAAATACCGTTGCAGGCTCCCCAAGTCCTTTTAAAAGCACCTGACTTGCAAGTATCGTGAGAAAGATTGCACACAGATACCCTATAACACCAAGCAATATCGCAAGCAGCATTATATGAAGAAGCGGTGCAACAAGACCGATAAGCTGCCCCATTATTTTAATGGCGCTTCTTCTTTTTTTAACTGATTTCTCTACAGACATCGGCATCCTCCTTTCCGAATTCCTCCAATTTTCTCTGACTCTCAAAAAGCCTGAAATATTCTCCACTTTTTTTCATCAACTGCTCATGCGTACCACTTTCCGCTATCTCTCCGTCTTTAAGCATATAAATATTATCTGATGATATTACATTGAACAGACGGTGTGATATTAAAAGCACCGTTTTTGTTTTTGCAAGTTCGTGTATCGCATCCATTATCATGCCCTCACTCTCGGCATCAATATTTGAGGCAGCCTCATCAAATATATACATCTCGCTATCATGCAAAATCGCTCTTGCAATACAAAGCCTCTGACACTGACCGCCTGAAAGATTATCGCCCTTTTCAGCAATCTCCATATCAAGTCCGCCGTTCTCGCTCACAAAATCCCAGAGATTAACCTTTATCAAAACCGCCTTAAGTTTCTCATCGTCTGCACCTAAATCAGCCATGATAAGATTTTCCCTCACCGTCCCCTTAAAAAGATAACTGTTATGTCTCACAACTGTCACATGACGCATCAGTTCACTTTCCGCTATATCTCCTATTGGAACACCGCTGAGCGTGAGTCTGCCGTTAAATTTTTTATTCTTTCCTGAAATAAGTCCCGCTATCGTGCTTTTTCCGCAGCCCGACTCACCGACGAGCGATACGAATGAACCCGGTGAAATATCAAGCGATACATCATTTAAAATCTTTCGGTCACTGTTGTATGAAAAATTTACATCCTCAAAACGCACTGACAGATTTTTAAGCTGTTCTTTAGTAAATATGACTTTTCCTGTCTTATATTCCTCTAAATCAAGAAGTCCGAAAATCTTGTCACTCGCCGCCATTCCGTTCATTGCGATATGAAAAAATGAACCGAGAAGTCTCAGCGGTATAAAAAATTCACTTGCTAAAAGTACAATGCAAAGCGTCTGTTCAAGTGCTATATTTCCTTTTAAAAACTCACTTAAAGCCACTATCATTCCGACTACCGCCCCGCCGTACGCAACGATATCCATCACGCTTGTTGAATTAAGCTGCATTGTCAGAACTTTCATCGTAATCTTCCTGAACTCTGCTGCCTCCTCGTCCATCTGCTCAGCTTTCATGCCGTCAGCCTGGTAAATCTTAAGCGTTGTAAGTCCCTGAAGATTTTCAAGAAACGAGTCGCCAAGTTCCGTGTATATTCCCCAATAATTATTTAAAAGTTTTTTTGCAATTTTTTGAACTGCCACAATCGAAGCAGGGATTAAAGGCACACAGAGGAGAAGAACAACACCCACCTTTATGCTCGCCTTTGCCGCAAGCACGATAAAAAGCGTAACAGGTGCAAGAATACTGTAAAAAAGCTGTGGAAGATATTTGCCAAAATAAATTTCAAGCTGTTCGACACCCTCCGTTGAAAGCTGCACCACCTCGGAAGTCGCAATTTTTTCATTGTAGGACACACCGAGTTTTAACAATTTTTCATAAATTTTATCCCTCAAAATACATTTCACATCAACACTCGCTTTATATGACGCTCCCGCCGCCATCTTGTCACATAAAAAACGCACAACAAGAACCGCCGCAAACACGCAGGCACACTTAACAATATCACCCGACGCTGCCTTTTTTGCATACAGTTTTCCAAACAGTCCCGCTATCGTAAACACCGAAACCACCTGTGCAATAAGTGCCATCCACTGCCACATCACATTGTAGACTATATATTTTTTTGCATGGGATAATAACCTCACAAATCTTGTTTTTATCATCTCATTCCCCGTCCCTTCATATTGATTATTACTGTTCATACACAGCAATATTTTGATATGTTATCTATTTTTCCGTCAATTCCTGCGGAATTTCTCCTGTTTCTTTTTCAGTTTTAATATAAAAAATAAAATAAATCACATGACAGAGCCATACAACGGCAAGACATATTCTTCCGACAGGCACCCTGCTCATCATTATAAAACCAAATGCCATAACAATAGTAACACTTCCCATAATGGTACACTTGCTTTTTACCGTCATTGACCTTTTCTGAACAAAACTTTCAAGATGCTTTTTGTAAAGTCCGGTTGATGTAAACCAGGAATGAAGCCTTTCTGAGCTTTTTGCAAAACAGAATACCGTTGCCATATAAAACGGTACTGTAGGCAGTATAGGAAGTACGATTCCTATCGTGCCAAGTGCAAGGCTCAAAAATCCCAAAAGCACCCACAAAAATTTAAGCGGATTTGTTTTATTATTCATATAGATCTCCATTTCGTATCATCCTGCCGTAAGCACATATTTGTGTCCGTCAATCTCAGTCACACCAAGTTTCACACCGTAGAGCTGCTCAAGCAGTTCACTTGTGATAATCTCCTCCGGATTTCCCTGTGCAAGCACATTTCCGTCCTTAAGACCTATTATCGAATCGGAAAAGCGGATTGCCTGATTTATCTCGTGCAGTACCATAACTATCGTAATCCCAAACTCCCTGTTAAGTTTTTTAACAAGTTCGAGTATTTCAAGCTGGTATCTTATATCGAGATAAGTCGTCGGTTCATCGAGAAACAGAAGTTTTGTATTCTGTGCAAGTGCCATTGCTATCCACACTCGCTGCCTTTGTCCTCCCGACAATTTCCCAATTTCTCTCTCTTTAAACTCCAAAAGATTTGTGACCTCAAGAGCCATGTTTATAAGTTTCTCGTCATCACCATCCGCACCGCTAAACATCTTGTGATATGGTGTCCTTCCCATAGAAACAAGTCTTTCAACAGTCATGTCATCGGCAGCCGTATTGTACTGGTGAACGATGGAAACACGCTTAGCAAACTCTCCAAGTGACATACCGCCGATATTTTTTCTCTGTAAAAAAATCCTGCCACGGTCAGGTACGAGATTTTTAGTCATCAATGAGAAAAGAGTAGACTTGCCACATCCGTTCGCACCCAGAATAGTTGTAATCCTGCCCTTAGGAATTTTAAGCGAAATATTATTTAAAATTCTGTTCTTTCCATAAGAAAACGAAAGCTCCTTAACTTTCATCATATAATCGCACTTCTTATCGTCACTCATCTAATCACCTCTTCCCCCTGAGCAATAAAATGAAGAACGGTCCACCTATAACACTCATAACAACCGCCGCACTGACCTCATACGGGCGGCATATCGTTCTCCCTATAGTATCGGCAAGCAAAAATGTAAATGCTCCTGCGAACACCGAAAACGGTACAAGTTTTTTGTGGTCGCTGCCGACGAGTATTCTACCTATATGTGGCACGATAAGTCCAAGAAAACTTATCGCCCCGACAACCGCTGTCGAGATGCTTGCAAGCATTACCGCTATAACTGAGATTATTATACGAGTGCGGTTTACATTTACACCAAGACTTCTCGCCGTTTTGTCCTCAAGTGCAAGCAGGTTGCATCTTCCTATAAACAGCACCGAGAGCACAAGTCCCACGACAACATACGGAAACAATGTCGCTGCATCGTCCCATGTTTTCTGGGTGATATTTCCCTCGACAATAGATGCCACACCTGTTCTGTCACCTCCTGACATGGAGTTTACGACACTTGACATTCCCGTGAAGAATGCTTCTACGGCAACACCCGTAAGTATAATACGCAACGGACTTAAACCGCCTTTCCACGAAAGAGCATAAACGATAACAAATGCCGCTATACCGCCAAAGCAGGCGGCAACGGGTGTAAAGAAATAAAGCGTCGGTGCAAATGCTGTTATACATACTGCCGCAAATCCTGCACCGCTTGATATACCTATAATCCCCGGATCAGCAAGCGGATTTTTAAGCACCGCCTGAAACAGTACACCCGAAACCGCTATTGCCGCCCCCGCAAGCATTGATATTATTATTCTCGGAAAACGAAGGTCATAGATAGTTGCTACATCAGGATTGTATTTTATAAAAAGACCGTCAAACAACTTTTTAAATGGAACCTTTAGACTTCCTATATTTACCGATATGAAAAATAATATTACAAGTAAAATGATAATCATAACAAATGATACGATTGTTCTTATACGCTTATTTCTCAGATTTTTATGGTCTTTTGAAAGTATGTCATTTTCTTTTAAATCCATTTTAACCCTCATTTCTCCATATATTTTTATGCTTAGTGTGCTATCTAATTAATGTCCTGCACACCAGTAGCGGGTGATGCTTATCTGCGTTCAAAGTACTGTTTTAATTCAGCAAGTGCCTCTTTGTACTTAAAGGTCGCACTCATTCCAAATTTATCGTACGAAAGGTCATAGACTCTGCCCTCTTTTACGGCATTAAAATGTTTCCATATATCGTTTTTCTTAAAGTCATCATTAAACATTTTTATAACCTGTTTTGGCATCGCATGAGCCGCACGGAGTATAATATCAGGTTCTTTCTTTTTCATATCCTCCGTGTTTACCGTAAGAAATTCCTGTTTTGTGTCACTGTAGACATTTTCACCGCCTGCAAGCTCTACAAGATTTCCCACATACGAATTTGGAGTTGCTATTATGTAACTTCCCGGAAGTCCCATAAGAATAAGAACTTTTGGATGACTTTTAGTCTTATTCTCACTTTTATATTTCTTATAAAAAGCCACAAACTCATTTATAAGGCTGTCAGCCTCTTTTTCCCTGTCAAAAATAATTCCCAATTCCTGTATTGAGCGGTACATTCCCTGCACGCTTTTCAGATTTAAAAATGCCCACTCCGTATCAATGGCTTCATATTTAGGTTTAAGGTCACTTTTCAATGATGACGGAGACAATATCCAGTCAGGCTGAACCGAAGATACGATTTCCATATCGGGGCTCATAGCCGTACCGATTTTTTTGACATTTTTATATCTTGACGGAATTGTCGAGACTGTTGACGAACAGACACCTGCAAGGTCAATATTAAGTTTGTCACAAATATCTGCCGTAGCAGGCGAAGTTGCGATTATGCGTGGATTTCTCCCAAGTTTCTTAACCTTTTCTTTCGCCGACTCAACTGCCGCTTTCTCAGACTTATCTGTAATCTTAAGCATTGAATTTATATCAATATCTGCTGATGAATTTTTGTCTGCAACGGTTTCTTTTGTAGATGCCTGCTCTTTGTCCGGATGCTGGTTTACACAGCCGCCGAGCAGAAAAGAGATAGAAAAACCTAATATGACACCAAGTTTTAGCAATTTATTATGCCTGTTTGTGAAAAATCCATTTTTTATAAGTTTATTTTTCTTATACTTATTTGCGATAAACCCATTTTTTTTAACCTCATTCTTCTTCATCATCTTCCATCTCCTCTCCCCATCTTCGCCAGTTACGCCTGAAATAATAAACGACGCCTGCACCTGCCGCCATGAGAACAAGTCCCGATAATGTTATTGAAATCGTGAGCACTATCACCCATTTAGTCATTGTCATATTCTCTGACTTTCCGTTATTTCTGCCTGCGGTCTGTGTTCCATTTCCATCTGATGCCGTTTCCGACACTCCGTTGCCCTGTGAACCTGACGCATCAGAGCCGTTTTCTTTGCTCTCTGTTGAAAGGCTCAATCCCTGTGCATCAGAAAGTCCTGACTCCGAAAGTTCAGAGTTTACATCTGATGATGTATTACCGCTCAATGATGTATTGTCATTTTCTAAACCGGACGCATCCCCCGATAAATCACTATCAGAAGTTTTCGTGTTATCCGTCCTTGTATCTGACGATGCGTTTGCGTACACATGGGTAACAGCCATTCCCGATACCTTTCCTAACTTGACATTTTTAGCATATGCGTAAAATACAACATTTCTTCCCATTGGCCGGACATACATTGAAACCTTTACGATGCTGTTCTTATCAGAGAGAGAAATACAATAATCAGCCGTTTTTCCGTTACTGTCTGAGCCTTTTTTTGTCACTGTAGGACTGACCTTCTGCCATGATGCCGCCCCTCTTTTCTGCACATAAAACTTGTGGTCTGAAGTGTAATCCATAAGACCCACACACATTGTGAGATAACACTGACCGTTATCCGTCTGCTCCAACATTCCCGAAGTCTTAAGAACACTCTCTACCATTCCCTGTCCTGTCGCATATGAACTCTCGCCGCCTGCGTCCTCGACTTTGTTTGTAACCGGATGTCTGTAACAAGGCACTATATTACACGAATAAACTTTTCCGCTCACCACACTGCCCGATGTACCGCTTTTATTATCTGTTGCATCTGAACCTGCCACACTGTTTGACAAACTTCCGTCTGCCGTCAATGTATTTTTATCTGATACACTGTTTCCCGCCGAACTGCCGCCTTTTGATGTGTTTGTCTTTTTTGATGTGCCTGAATCTGCTGACGCTGTTGTCTTTTTTGATGACTTTTTACTCTTTGACGATTTGCTCACCGAAATGCTCTTTTTCCCTGCAACGATAGAATTAAGGTCAAGTTTAAGATAGACAGGCTGTGTTCCCGAACCTTTACTTATTGCATCCATAATAGGCACAAACACCTGCATAGGCACATAGCCGTTTTTCTTCGCTTCTTTTATCATAGGAAAAGAAACCTTTTTCGGATAATTTGTTCCGTATGTATCAGTCAGTTTCTTACCATTCTTCTTCTGGTAAGAAACGATTTTAGCCGCCGCAGCCTTACCCTTAGGTACACCGTTTTTTGTCACCTTATAGCCTGATTTAAAATATTTAAGCCTGCCGAGATACCCCTTTGCACTTCCAACCGTAAGTCCTGAAAAATCAAGTATAAGCGTGTATTTTCCATTTTTTACACGCAATAAAACATTGTGATTTATTGCTTTATCTGACATTGAGCTACTCTTTTTATCAGTTTTTAACATATTCCCTGTTATCGTGTAAGTTCCATCATTCAGCTTTTTTATATTCAGCTTCTTATTTTTCTTATAAGAATTTTTACTGCCCGTTGATATCGGCTTTTTCGTTGCTGTATTTTCCCTGTCCGTTGACGGCTTTTTCGTTGCTGTATTTTCGCTTTCCGTTGACGACGGCTTTTTTGTTTCCGATGGCTCTGCCGTCCCCACAATATCATCCGCCTTTTCGTCCGTTTTTTTAAGAGTGTTCCAATCTAATAACAATCTCGCAAACTGCGTTCCACCGCCCTTGTTTATAGCCTCCATAACAGGCACATAAACCTGAATCCAAGCCATACTCTGTTTCCATTCTATAGGCATCAACGCATAATGCGGATATAATTTTCCTTTTACATTTGAGTCAAGCCCCGTGTCAGGGTCGTTGTACTCATCATAAACTCCCTCATAATACTCAGTCACTTTTACGCTCTCTGCCGTTGCTGACTTAGGCACATTTTCACTGTCATTCCATGACGGAAAATAATAAAATCCATACAGATACCCTTTAAAGATACCCGATGTAAGTGACTTAAACTCCAATCTCAAACTTATGCTATTTCCTTTTTTTATAATCTTCATCAGCTGCGTAACTGCCGAATCACCCATTGACGGCTGGTCAAGAGTCGCATGTCTTAACTTTCCCTCAATCGTATAAACTCCGTCGTTAAAATCCCCTGCATAAACCCTCTTTGTACCCTCAAAAATGGAAAAATCCGACATGAGACTTAAAACAATAGCAACCGCCAAAATCCATGCCATCACCTTATGTTTTCCTAAAAATCTCATGTCGAACCTCCTGTTCACTAAAATTAAACTTTTTCTCTATATCAATTCATACCTGTATGTAAAGCGGTCATTCGCAATCTGCCTTTGCTGTTTACTGATAAACGCAGTCGCTTTGCGACCCGTAAGTATAAAATGCTTATCTGTATCCAAAAATCACTTAAATTTAGCTTTCTTTGCCCCAGCTTTTACTATCTGCTTTTTAAGGGATTTCTTTGTCTTAGCTGAAATACCCTTTGCAAACTTAACCGTCTTAAGTTTCTTGCAGCCCTTAAACGCATTGTTTCCAACTTTTGTCACATATTTTCCAATTATAACAGTTGTAAGTTTCTTATTATTCTTAAATACATTCGGTGCAATAGCAGTTACCTTAAACAGAACCCTCTTTATCTTAACCGTCCGTGGAACAGTTGCACTTTTCACATTTTTCTTTGCAGCAGTGAGTGTAACCTTTCCATTTGCTGTTACTTTATAAGTATTTCCTGCTACCTTTGCCTTTGTACCAACCTTTACTTTTTTTGTTGAACCTGCAGGCTTAGGACTGTTTGTCGGTTCAGGATTTGCTGGTGTATCAGTTTCTTCCGAATTATCAGGCTTCGCTGTATCTGTCGGTGCCGTCGTTGTGCCAGGCTTTGTTGTATCTGTCGGTGCTGTCGATGCTCCCGGCTTTGCTGTATATGTCGGTGCTGTCGATGCTCCCGGCTTTGCTGTCCCTGTCGGAGACGATGATGTTCCGGGTGTCTGCGATGCCCCCGGTTTTGCCGTGTCCGTCGGAGACAATGATGTGCCTGGTGCTGCTGAACTATCAGGTGCAGCCGACGCATTTGGATTTGCCTGTTTTGCCTCTGTCTCATTAAATGCCGCATCATCCGCTGTTGTCGCAGTAACAGTTGACAGGTCAAGCTTAAGATAAACCGGCTGTGTACCTGTTCCCTTTGTGATTGCTTCCATTATCGGTACAAACACCTGCAAAGGAACTGTTCCTGCTGATATATTTTTGTTATTATAAGAAAAATCGTACAATGCTTCAGGTATTACCTTTATCGTAACCTTATTCGGATAATCAGTTCCGAGCGTGTCAGTAAGTTTCACTCCGTCAGTATATGTTTGATAATCATCAATCGTAACATCTTTTAATATTCCTGTAGGATTTGCCTGTGTATCAGGTTTATATCCTGTGTCATAGTATCTTAATTTGCTGAGATACCCCTTAAGACTTCCGATAGTAAGGCTGTTAAAATCAAGTGTCAGATAATAAACTCCATTTTTAACGGTAAGTTTTATATTGTGATTTATCGCACTGTCACTCATTGATACCGTTCCGTCAGGTTTCTGCATATTTCCCGTAACTTTATAAACTCCGTCACTCAATGAAGCAAAGCCTAAAGCCTGCTCATTTTCATCCGTCAATGCGGTAAGTGTGTCCCAGTAAAGTGTAACTGTTGAATCAATATTAAATTTACCTTTATCAAAGTTAACTCCCGAAACAACTCCGTCAAGTTTTTTCATGGCTTCAACATAAAGATAAACATTATTTACATAAGTCTGTCTCAGACCGTCAAGCGGAACTGTAATGTTCGTCACGACATTCTGCTGACCAATAGTTGGAACTTCGGCTGACTCCGTCTCATAAGTCACCCCGTCCATAGTAAGATTTTCCGCTGAAATATTATTTCCCTTATACCAGCCGTTATATCCTAGTACATAAAGCGGCTCTTTGTCAGAACCGGAAACCATCTGATATGTAAGGTACATTTTTCCCGAAGCGTCAACACGGATATAACCGAGTGCCTTTTTCTCTTCCCCGACAAGTCCGTGGTCAACAACATCCGTGCGGTCCTTTAACTCAATACTGTAAAATCCCGGCTTTAATGCTTCTGTAGGTGCATCAGGGATAACTTCCTTTTCAATCGTTACGCCGAGTGCATTCATTGCCGCTTCTTTAATGGCATTTGATGAAGCTGTCGCTCCTGAAACCGCATCAAGTCCGTTAAGTTTTTCAGCATCATTGCGGTAAAGTCCGACAAGTTTTTCTTTCATTCCTTTTGCGGCTTTGTTGAAATAAACCTGATTTTCATCTGCAGAATCGCCCTTAAAATCAGAACCCTCTATGACAACATCACTTATCTGACCGTCTTTTACGCTGACTTTTACGCCTACATTATATTTTCCGAACTGCTGAACCTCTGACACTCCCTGCTCTGTTGTATAGTTGAGCGAAGTATCTCCCGAAAGCACGGCATTTGCATAATCTACCAAAAGATAAGCGTCAGGTGCATAACCCATTGCTTCAACAAACATACTCATATAAATTCCGTTTTCCGTCTTTGCCGCATCAGGAATCTTAAATGAAATCTCCTTTGGAACTGTCTTTGCTTTCTGTTCACTTCCGTTTGTAAAATACACATCCTGTGTTGAGATTACAGTCGCATTGACAGACGCATCACCTTTATTTGGCTTTGTCTGTGACTGATAAATCTTATAATCCGTTGCATAATCAGTCGCTGTTCCAACTGTAACGCTTCTAAGCACAATATTGAGAGCTGCATCGCCGTTCTCATCAATTTTAAGCACTCCGTACTTTCCGATGCTCTCCTTTGCCGCTGACTCCTGCTCAAGATTATTAGCGTTTTTAAGTGACAACGGCACTATATATGTGCTGTTTTTACTGAGAGCTGTTGCTGATTTTCCAAATGCCACCGTACTGTTTTCAGCGGCAAGAGCCACCACATCATCTGTGGCAGCCCATGCACACTGACCGAATACCATGGCTCCTGCAAGCATTACTGCCGCAAATTTTGTCTGCCATTTCTTCAATCTCATCTTAACTCCTCATTTCTTAAGTCGATACCTCACCGGCATGACCTACATTGCCTTTGCGTTAATAAAAATTATTTTTTAATAGTTACCTTTACTGTTGAAGAATACTTTCCATATACTTTCTTCTTTCCTGAAACTCTGTATGCCCTTATTTTGAAGAAGTATGATTTTTTCTTCTTTAATTTTTTATTTGTATATTTGACAATACTACCCTTTTTAATAGTTGCTATCTTCTTAAATTTGCCTTTCTTCTTGTCAGCACGATATACTTCGTAGCCTGATGCCTTTGAAACTTTCTTCCATGAGACAACAGCTTTAAGTTTCTTGACATTCTTTACTTTGACACCCTTAACTGCCGCAACCTTAACCGTTTGTGTCTTTGTCGGCTTCTTAGTTGGTTTTACCGTCGGCTTAACTGTTGGTGTTGCTGTTGGTTCTGTTGACTCTTCCGGCTTCTTAGCCGGCTCTGCACTCGGTGTGTTTGCCGGTGCCGGCACTGCACTTTCTGTCGGTGCAGGTGTCTGTGTAGGTGTCTGGCTTGGTATGCCCGGTGCTTCTTTCTTCTTAAGATTTGATATTGCAGTCTGAATATCAGCCGCTGCTTTATCAAGTTCTGCCGGTGCCGCACGCTCTGTGATTCGCTGTCCTGCTGCCGCAACCGCATCCTTTAATGCCTTATAAGACTCTGCCGTATAATCACCCTCTGTGATTGCATCTGCTTCTTTTATCTTTGCTTCAAGTGCTGTCTTATCTCCTGCTTTTACAAGTTTTGCAACTGCACTGTCAAGTGATGCCTTTGCATTTACCACACTATCTTTTTCTTTGCCCTCTGCCGCTGTTTTTGCATTTGCAACTGCTGACGCAATGTCCGCATCTTTCCAGCTTGCAGCCGTGTATGAGTTTTCATCTAATGCTGATGCACTCTCAATGGCACTGTTAAGTCCTGCTAATTCGTCAGAAGAAGCAACCTTTACAAGTGCTTTCATGGCATTTATAAGTTTTGTGACAAATTCTTTTGAAATATCTTCTGTCACATCATCATCTGCTGTTGCATCTACTTCATCATAAATTTCTTTTGCTGTTTTATAAGAGCTTTCCGTGTATTCATCAGGATTTAATTCCTCAAATACTCTCATCTGTTTACCGAGTTCTTTTGCTGATACAGTGAATGAACCGTCTTCATTTTCTTTAATACTGTACTGTGCCGTGCGTACCGAACCCTCAAGAAGTTCCTTTGCAGCTTCCTGTGTAATTTCAGTTCCCTGTAAATCCTGCTTGCCCATTACCCATGTACTGTCATAAATATGTGTAGGACCTGCTCCCATTAACGCTGTGAGATATGCCGCACCTGTTACTTTTGTACCATTCTTAACATATACATGACCTACTGACATCAATGCCATTGCTAACGCCTCAACATTTACACCGTCAAGTACAAGAGCTGTTGTTTTTGAATTACCTGCGAACACGGCGGTGCTTGTTGTGATTTTTCCTGTCTTTTTCTCTGAGCTGTCTACAATAGTACACTTTCCTGCATTTCCTGTGATTGCATTGTCACCGAGTTTCAACAGATAACCATTGAGGTCGAGCGTAAAGTTTTTGTAGAATGTAAATGAGTCTGCTGAACTCACATCCATATCCTCGTTTAACTTAACAGTCTGACCGTCCTTAGCATAAATGAGAGCAAGTGATGCATCCTTTTCCTTTATGTTCTTGGCAACACTTCCGTCTGCATTGTAGATAGTTGCAACATATTTTGCATCCGGGTCCTCCTTTTCAGTACCCTCAACGACTGTCGTATATCCTGCATACTCTCCAGCACTTACCTCGCCTAAGATATATCCTGACTTTGTCTCATAAGGTCCGCTCACAGCACCCTTTCCTTCAACTGCCTTAAAGTAACCGCCCTCTATCATTGCAGGTGTTCCATTTACCAAAATTCCAACGCCTGACCTTGATTTTTCAGCCGAATATACACCATTTTTTATTGTGACTGTTCCTGCACCGTCTACCGTAAGTGCAGCTTTTAAGTTGTTGTTTTCCGCAAGGATTGATGTTACATTATCAAGTTCCGTATCTTCATTCGAGCCTAATGAAAGTCCGCTGAATTTGCTGTTCTTTACTACTGCCTTTCCTGAAACATCAACTGTTGCTTTGTCCGACACTTCACAATCTTCAACATCAGCACTTATTCCCATAAGCTCTAATTTTCCTAATTTACTGTTTTTTACAACTGATTTTTCTTTCCCGCCATGACCTACGGAAACCAGATTGTCCGTCGTACAGTTATCCATCTCAAAATCAATACCCTCATCGAGATAACCGAAATAAACATTATTTGTATTTCTGCCGTATCCTGTAAAGCCTGTTGTCACAGCTTTATTTGTAAGCATACAGTTTTTAAGAGTCACAGCGATATGAGGTAAATCCTGCATACAAACATAACCATCAGACATTATGTAGTTACCAATCTGTCCCTCAAGGGCAACTCCGTCAGCCGTAAGTGAACCAGCAGCCACGGCTATTGATGTAGATGTATCTATAGCCTCATCATAACGCTCATGTGTGATGCTTCCTGTCTTATCCTTACTGCTATCCTTTATTGTCACATCTCCTCTTACCGTAAAGATGTTAGCTTTCTGTGCGAGAGTATATCCGTTAAGGTCAAGTGTTCCGCCTTTAACAGTCACATCCTCATCAAATTCAGCATTTGAGGCAAGTTTGACAGTCACACCCTCACTCATTGTCTTAACTGCCTCTGCCATGTCAGTCTTTACATCAGCCTTTGCAGTAGCATCATATGTAACATACTCTTTTTCCATCTCGGAAATCGCCGTATCATCGCTTACTTTCTCAATGTTTGCCCAGTCAAGACCAATGCACGCATCCTGATTGATGCTCATAACACTTATATACATTCTGACTGCAACAACATTCTGCTTTAGGTCAGGCACAATAAATGAAATCTGGGCAGGCTTTTTCTTTCCGTTCACTGTATATGTCTTATCAACATGAGCCTTATAACGGTTTCCGCTTGTTGCCGTTGCATTTCCGTCAAGATAATTCTGTGTATTCTCATATACAGTCCAGTCATTTGCAGCATCTGACATCCCCATAGCTTCTATAGCCTGTGTTGCCGTCGTGAGTGTAGCAGTTCCGTCCTTGTGTATTACAAGAGTTGCATTTCCCGGGAAACAACCTCCCGCCATAGATGTCTCTTTCATATATCCTGCTGATGTGTACTGCTTTGTCGATTCGGATCTTCCTCCGTTCAACAGCTCAATAGGAATACTGTAAGTTCCGGGGGCAAGTTTCTTCTGAAAACTTCCTCGTCCGACAGTAACCTGTGCAAGCTCCAGCTTATCCATAGCAGCTATAAGTGCCTGCCTTCCAGTATATTCGTCGTTCTTGTCTCCACGAATTGATATTTCTTCATTTGCGATAGCGATTGCTGATGAAATAGCTTTTGAAGCATCCTTCCAGCTATCTGCCGTATAGTCTTCCTCATTGAGATTTTCAGCTTCTTTTATAAGGGCTTCAAGTTTTGTTTTATCACTTGACTTGATAAGTCTTGAAATATTGTCAGTAATATTGTTTGCAGCAACTCTAACATCATAACCTGATTCTCTGCGTTTGCCCGCATTTGTATCTATACTTTCCTTAAGAGTTTTTGCCTTAGTTACATTGTCTGAAATCTTACTTCCATAGTTCTTCCATGACTTCTCCGTATATTCATTTTCCGTATGTTCTTTAAGGAAAGTCTCTCCTGTTTCAACTGCTGCCTTAAGTTTCTCTATTTCGGCTTCGGTTGCTGCAGCCTTAAGTTTTCTCAACAGTTTCTTAAGATTACTGTCAGATGTTGATATAGCCGAACCCGTTGCCGTCTTTGCCTTTGCAACAGCTTCATCTATTTGTGGTTTATACTGTTCCCAACTATCTGTCGAATAGTCTGTCTCCACTAATGCCTCTGCCTTTTTTATAGTTTCTGCCAATGCTTCTGACGCCGCATCACTCTGCGAACTGCTCTCAGCCGCTTTGACAAACACCATATTGTTAGTCGGTGCACTTGTTACGACCAATGCCGCCGCAAGTATTCCTGCCGCCGCCTTACAAAAGATATTTTTCTTTCTCATGTTATCCTCCTTAAAAGAATAGAATTAAAATTGCACTACCTGCTTTTCAAAATCCGACCGATGTATTCGCTCCAAATATTTTAAGGTCAGGTTTAAGTTCATTTTGACAACCTTGAGTTACCTCTTTCTGTTTCAAGTTATATGCATCTAACTCAAATCTCAAAAAAAAGCTGCTGACAATAACTTAATTGGCAGCCACTTTGTTACCTCTATTGTCAACATCATTGTAAAAACGCTTTACATCGTTCCTTACGACGCTTAAGTATATCAGAGCATTTGATTTTTGCAAGAATATTTTTTTGATGCATATTTGCACGAAATCCATTATTAATTGAGAAAACTTAGTCAACTTCCAAATAATTCCATGCTGAAACCGCTTGTTTTCAGTATTTAATATTTTCGGTGCAATCGTGCAACTATTTTTTTACATGAGATATTTTATCAATAATTTCAGTGTTTTTTCGGCTTTTCTCCGACTTTTCTCACCCATATAGCCGTTTGAAAATGTCTTTTGCACACTTTTTTTAACACATAGTGCATTATTGCATATTTAAAGTTCACTACCCAACATTTTTATCTGCATTGAGGTTAAAAGTCTGATTGCAAGCCTGATTTTTCTTTATTGTATATTCGTATTATATTGTCATTGAAAACAATGCAACCGACTCCGGCATATGCACATTTCCCACCGAACATTGCATTTTCATATTTACTGTTCCGTTCATAAACTGACCTATGCCTGTTCCGGAGTTGACAAACTGTATCATATTTACCGGGATAAGTATCTCATCACCCTCTTTGATGGCATCTTTATATGTAATCCCATCAAAATACATGACCTTGCTCACCTCTCCCATCATCATATGACCGTTGACTGCTGAATTTGCAGATACTCTCTTTGATTTTAACCTTATCGTACCTTTTCCGTTTTTCACACTCAGCGTACAAGGATTTTCAAATCCGTTATTAGCCATTGAAAGCACATTGCCGTCCTCCGAACACATTCTGTAAAATACATACGAAAACTTATAATCACCATCCCTCATAAGTTTGCAAAGAATATTTCCGCTGAACGCACACTCCCCCCTGAGTTCATTTTTTATCCTGTAACGCTCATTGGCTTCATCAAGCACATTCATTGTCTCCTCGGATGCACTTAGTGCCCATCTGACGGCATCTTTTTTTGCATTTTCTTCGCTTATCCCCTCATAAAGCAGGTGATTAATAAAAATCCCAACCTTATATTTGTACTCCTCAATCTTCTTTTTGCCAGTCTCTGTCAGTCTCGGATGACGCTCGACTTTTTTATCCACAAGCCCTTCCTGTTCAAGTGCCGACAACACTCTGCTTATCTTGTAACTCTTTTCATTTAATATCTTAGCTATCGACGATACATTTTTTTCCTCGTCAACATTGTCGCAGAGTGCCATAAGCACCTGATTTTTTAAAACTTCACTATCATCATTCATGGTTCTTTATAAATCCCCTTTCCATTTTTTAATGTTTAGGTATTTGTCAAACTACTTATAGGCTATGTTAATTGTGCAAATGCCTATAATGTTTTATGTATTTACTAAGGGTCAAAAGCAGATAACAATGTATGTTTACATACAAATTGCTATTTGATGGGCAAAATACCTTTTTACCCCAACATCATTATATTTTAGCATGAAATAATTTTCCGATTAACCATGACTGATGAATAAAATTTATCAAAAAGCAGATATTTCTGTCACACTGACAGATTTATACTTGCCGCGACTTCCGTCTGTCCTCCTTCACTTTGCTCTGCCGAAATCATAGTCTGCTCTGTGGCAAGTTTTGAAGTATCTGTAATTGCCTGTGTCATATCAATGCCAATTCCCGCTCCCTGACTCTGTGCCATCATGATACCAAGATCTCCGCCGCCTCGTTTCCAGATTTCAATCTTTTCTTTGAGATAAGTCATATCCGCATCGAGCATTTTATTATTTTCCTCACCTCTGTGAGCCAGTTTTTCTTTTTGCTCCTGTTTCCTTATCTCCTCCTCAATCTCGTTAAGTTCTTTCTGCTGCCAGACTCTTATTTTTTCTTCAGAAATCCTCATAACAGCATCTTTCTTTGATGAAATATATTTATCATCATCCTTTTTGTTCATAACTTCCTGCTTGATATTTGCAAGTTTCTTTTTAGCAACGGCTATCATTTTCTTTGCATGGGAAATCGCAATATTAATCTCATCATCATCGTAATTTCCGCTTGCCGCCTTTCTCTTAAGAGCCGCAAGATTTGAACTTGCACTAGAAACGGCATTACTCGCCTGCGAAACACTTTTTGCACTCCGAATACTTGACGATACCTTTTTATAGCTGTAATTTAAAACTTTCTTTGTTTTCGTCTCTGTTTTTTTGATATTCTTCTGAGTCTCTTTCATCCTGTCAAGCATATCTTTCAGACTCTCAAGCTGTTTTTCAAACTTTTCGTATTCCTCTTCCTTTTTACTTTTCTGTGACTCCTTATCCGAAGCTTCACTAATCAAAACACTGTTCTCATTATCTTCACTATTTTCAATGCCGTTCTTATTCTTTCCTTCTGCCGTTTTATTTACTTTATCAGAAACATCATCCATATTTTCAGCCTTTTCATTACCCTCACTAAGTTCAAGCATAACACCGTCATCTTCCGTCAGATATGTACTTTTATCTCCGGTTCCCGCCCTGTTTACCGAAATTCCTATTCCATTCTCAGTTCTAATATCAACCCCGGAACTTTTCACGCCGGCATCCCTTTTAGCACTGCTGTATCTTCCGGCGGTCGATGTATTTTTCTTTCGCTTTGCATTATCCGTCCTGCTGCTCTTTGTTCCATTCCCAATCTGTTTACCCCCTGCCTGAAACAGAGAACCACTGTTAATTACAACTGCCATAAAACTCCCTCCTAAACTTGAGCCTTTTTTCTTTGACTCATTTTTTCATAATTCATTTGACACTGTCAGTCCGTCTGTATATTTACGATTCACTGTTCATCTCTGTTGTGCAACCGATAATTTATGACAATTCAGTCTTTCATATCTTAAATTTTTAATTTTATAAGCAGACTGCAGTCGTTGCTTCACAACTTATCTTTATAACTCCTTTAAATTTATATCGGCAGTTTTTAATAAGTATCTACAGTTTTATTTAGTTCTCATGAAATTTCCCACAATTTCTCAACATCAATTAACAGCAATTCAACCATATTTCCACTTATTTTCCACATGGATTTTGCAAGTTATCCACAAGTTATCCACAAATTGTGCATAAATCGTATTTCCAATCTCTTTTCTTGACTTTCGGGTATAGCAATGTTAAAATCCTTTTTGAACATATGTTCATATTAGACTTTTACAAAACTTACCACCATAAAAACAGGTATTTAAAAAACTTATATTATCCATAATTTAAGCGGCTATTTGCAATCCTCTCTGCTGCCTCCTCATAACACAGCCAGTTTTGCTATCGCCTAAAAATAAAGCACTTGAAAGGAACTGCTGCCTATGAAAAGAAACAGAAGTATTTTAAAAATTATTACATACACTTTATACATTATCATTTCATTTGTAATTTTAATATTTATCCTATATTATAGTAAAAATAAAGAAATAAAATTTATCCTTAGTTCCATCGGCATATGGTTTTTATTCTTCCTGTTCTGCGTCTATAAAATATGCAGGGCAAGAAAACGTGCAGGCTTTTTTGAAAAGGGCATATATGACGCTGTTGATTTTGACGATATGGACGGTTTTGAATTTGAAGACCTTACCTGTGATATTCTTGTTGCCAACGGCTTTGAGATTGCTGAGAGCACACAGAACAGCGGTGATTTTGGTGTTGATGTTATCGCCGAGAGAGACGGTGTTGTTTATGCGATACAGTGTAAAAGATACCACGGTCCTGTAGGCATTGATGCCGTGCAGCAGGTTTATGCCGGGCGTGATTTCTATGAATGTAATGTTGCCGTTGTTTTGACAAACAGCTATTTTTCAAGAGCAGCACAGAGACTTGCCGACAAAATTGGAGTTGTACTTTGGGACAGGGATATGTTTAAAGAATTATTATGATGGAGAAATTTATGAACACCATTAAAATATCAGTCAGAAACCTTGTCGAGTTTATATTAAGAAGCGGCGACCTCACGACCTCATCAGGTCTTAAAGACCCGGATGCCATGCAGGAGGGTGCCCGCATCCACAAAAAAATACAGCGAAAAATGAAAGCAGGCTATCAGGCTGAAGCGGCACTATCTCTCACCGTTCCCATAAATTATGACGGCATTGATTTTGAAATATGTGTGGAGGGGCGTGCTGACGGTATTTTTACGGATGATACAGGTTATAATATCGACGAGATTAAAGGTGTTTACAGAGAACTGGCATCTCTTGAAAATCCTGTTGAAGTCCACAGGGCACAGGCACTCTGTTACGGTTATATATGGGCATCAACCCATAAGCTTGACAGCATTGGAATACAGATGACTTATTGTCATATTCCGACCGAAGAAATCAAACGCTTTAATGAATATATTGATTTTGAAACGCTTGAAAAATGGTTTTATGATCTTCTCCACGAATATGCAAAATGGGCATCGTGGGAAATAAAATGGCATGAAAAGCGAAATCTTTCAATTAAAAATATTGAATTTCCTTTTGAATACCGTCCCGGACAGAACACTCTTGTCAAAGGGGTTTATCAGACTATTCTCAGGAAAAAAAGACTTTATATAGAAGCTCCTACAGGTGTCGGCAAGACGATTTCCACTGTATTTCCCGCTGTCAAGGCAATGGGAGAAAACTTAAGCGAAAAGATTTTTTATCTCACGGCAAAGACTATTACAAGAACAGTGGCACAGGATGCATTTAACATATTGACAGAAAATGGCTTACATCTAAAATATGTCACTCTCACCGCTAAAGAAAAAATATGTATTCTTGACAAACCCATGTGCAATCCCGGTTCATGTCCCCGTGCACTAGGACACTTTGACAGAGTCAATGATGCAGTTTTTGATGTTATAACACACGAAGAACATATCACACGGGAAATCGTGACCGAGTATGCCGAAAAGCACAATGTCTGCCCGTTCGAGATGTGTCTTGACATATCCACATGGGTAGATGCCGTTATCGGTGACTACAATTATGCTTTTGACCCAAATGCCTGTCTTAAGCGTTTTTTTGGTACAGAAGCATCATCAAACGACTACATTTTTCTTATTGACGAGGCTCACAATCTCGTTGACAGAGCAAGAGAAATGTACTCTGCAACACTTATAAAAGAAGAATTTTTAGCTGTGAAAAAACTCACCAGATTTATGAGTAAAAAAATCACAAATGCACTTGAACGCTGCAACAAATCACTTCTCGCACTCAAAAGAGACTGTGATGTACTTACGGAATGGGATATTCTTAACATAGAAGATTTCGTCATCAGACTCATGCAGCTTGCAAATTATCTTGATGAATATCTTCAAGACTCACGCAACAATAAACATGGTTCAAAAAATATCAACGGTCAGATAAATTTTATGGAATTTGATGGTGTGGACAACAGCGAACTTATTCCCGACACAAGAGAGCGACTGCTTGATTTCTATTTTTCCGTCAGGTCTTTTTTGAACACATACGAATTGCTTGATGAAAAATATATTATATACTCGGACTACTCGGATGAGGGTAATTTCAGACTTCATTTGCAATGTATGGACCCATCTACCAACCTTGATAATTATCTTAAAAAAGGAAGATGCGGAATATTTTTCTCTGCAACATTTCTTCCTATTAAATACTATATGGAACAGCTCGCAGGCGGAACAGATGACTATGCCGTCTATGCCCCGTCACCTTTTCTCCCTGAAAACAGACTTATAATGATAGGGCGTGATGTAAGCACCAAATATACAAGGCGTGGTCCAGCGGAGTACAAAAAGATTGCCGACTACATCACAGACTTTGTATCAACAAAAACGGGAAACTATCTTATATTTTTCTCATCATATAAAATGATAGATGATGTTCTGCCGTTTGTGGAGGAAAATTTCTCCCTGCAACAGACTGACAGTTACAACAACGAAAAAAACACAACACCTCGTATATTTATACAATCACCGTCAATGAACGAGCAGCAGCGTGAGGAATTTTTGGAGAATTTCAAGGCAAATCCCACAAACACAACACTTGGTTTCTGTGTCATGGGTGGGATATTCGGCGAGGGCATAGATTTAAAAGACAGCAGACTTATCGGTGCAGTCATTGTAGGCACCGGGCTTCCCATGGTCTGCACTGAAAATGAGCTTTTTAAGGATTACTTTGACAGAGAAGATAGATCCGGATTTGACTATTCTTACCGATACCCCGGCATGAATAAGGTCTTGCAGTCAGCAGGCAGGGTTATCAGAACCGACACCGACAGAGGTGCGATACTTTTACTTGATGAAAGATTTATGCAAATGTCGTACCAGAAATTATTTCCTAAAGAATGGTATCCTTATGAGGTTGTGACTAAAAATAATATGAGGGAACGAGTAAAGAAATTTTGGGAAAAGTAAAAGGTTAGGCGGAAAGATAATAGCCTGTCGAGAGCATTATGATGAATAAATACCCCGGCAGACATGCGTATATTTACAAAAGTGGCAAGGTATATTGCATAGAATAAAAAATCATATCTTTTGATATTCCCTTGACATATATAAAAAAAAGAATTATTATATATACATAACTCACTACTGTTTAACACACAGTAGCAACTATATATAACATTTTAAAATTATCTATGTAATAAATAATTTTAAGCATATTAATAGACTACTACAGAAAGGAGCTTTCTATGTCTAAATTTAATTCAGAAAATAAATTCATTAAAAATTTAAGATTTCACTTATCTTTTTATTTTAATGATATTGATATTTCAAATATTATAAGTGATTATGAAGAATGGTTTGAAAATGAAAAACTGCATGGAAAAACAGAAAAAGAAATTTGCAATTCTTTGCAAAATCCAGTAACCATAACCCAAAAATTACATTCAGAATTTCCACAAAAGCACTTATTTACAAATAATACAACAATACAAATGCTTTTAATTATAATAATACATTTTTTGTCTAATGTATTATGTTTAAATATATGTAATAAATATACATCAAACTTCTTAGCATATTCACTTTTAATTAATTTTTTACTTTTTATAATACCTATATTTTTTATAAAAGCAGAAGATAAGAATATTATAAAAACAACATATTTTAGTATAATAAATAACATATTTTTATTTGGAATTGATGTATCAATTGTTTTATTACAAAACTTTTTTTTACCAAATTTGAGATTTCATAATTCTGGCAAAATATGTACTTATATTATAACTTTAATTTCGCTTATTTTGTTTCTTATAAACATATACTTTTGTTTCAATAAGCTTTACAAAAATAAGTTCTTTGGAATTATTACAATTTTTCATGTTTGCACCGAAATAACACTACTACTATATTGTGAAAATCAATTACATATGTTATCTGATACAATTTCTGAATTTAGACTTTTAATGTTCGGAAATATATGTATATATTTTGAATTATTATTGTTATGTATTATCTTCTATATATTAAATTTAAAATTAAAGGAGAAATAATGGATTCACAGTTAAAACGAGGAATTTTAACCATATGCATTCTTCAATTATTAACTACAAAAGATGCATATGGTTATGATATCATAAAATTTTTGCAGAATTATTTCTATGATACAGAAGAGAGTACATTTTATGCAATATTACGAAGATTAAATAAAGATGGACTAACAGATATATATTATATAGAATCTCCACACGGTCCTAAAAGAAAATATTACAAAATTACAAATACAGGAAAAGAAAAACTAAATAATTATCTATCTTCATGGCATGAAATAGAACGGATTTTCTCAGACATAGGTATATTATAGAGATTTAATAACATAAACTACAATGGAGGATTTTAAAATAAAAAACAAAAATATTCTAATAAGTATGATTATCATTTTTTGTATTATTGTTAATAATAATACAGTAGCATCAGCAGCTACAACATCACATAATGACCAATACTCAACATACTATATAAAATATGATAACGATAATTTACTAGACAACGCCACCATAATATCTTCAGAATCTTATAGCGAAAATAACAGAAAAATAACAACCACAGTATATAAAAATATTGATGGCACCTTAATAACTGATACACTAAATACCCCCGTTAAAGTAACATCAATTGTTGCACCATTATCTTCAAAGGGTACAGATACTGCTACAAGGACACGCACAATCTCTAATTGAGGAAGCATAACTATTAAAGCAAGCTTCAAATGGTATACAAAAGGGTTTTTTAGTTATGTAAAATGTACAGGCATGAGTGTATCTCGCTCTTTAAAACCCAATGTTCGTGTAAACAAGTGGGAACATAGCTACACCTCTGATTATGTTAAAATTGGCAAAGCAACTGCTAAAGTAACATATTACTTTTATAATTCAAAAATTCCTGTTCAACATCAAAATGGCACATTTAAAATTACATTTTCTGATTCAGGTACAATCAGTGACAATGGCTAATAATTAATATATAATTAAGCTCTATAATATATATTAACTGAACCCCCATCTGTTAATCCCCCTCATCTGTTGAAAATATCCCTATAAAATCAATGGAATCTACATTAAATGGCGAACCTTCTATCATTCCATTTCTATATAATTTAATAAGTTTTTTAATACCAGTGCTTTCAAATTCTGCATTAATTTTGTA
>ENA-ORTB01000412-ORTB01000412.1-human-gut-metagenome-genome-assembly--contig:-NODE-412-length-58687-cov-31.720630_pt1 | contig 58687 bp, 48 predicted proteins | sample MGYA00241905_ERZ509174 | MGnify/ENA primary metagenome ERZ509174 (study PRJEB26280, sample SAMEA2338851) | human gut metagenome | biome: human gut; feature: human-associated habitat; material: faeces... | reverse complement strand
TTGTTGCTCAGGTACTTATAAATAAAGTTAAATCAAAGTGTTGCGGAATTAAGGAAAAAGATGAAAAAAAAGTGCATTTTGTTTAGTATGCCATCAACTTGACATGTATTATAAGCGATAAGGGGCAACTCAGCAGTTGTCTTTATCGAGAGAGAGAAATAGTAACTTTTATCTAAACACATTATGAAGCATTAAAAGATAGTAAGAAAAACATGAAAAACCAGAAGTCCGCGTTTACCGGAAAGTAACGTGGGTACATCAATCTAACTAAAGAAACAATAAACTAAATCTAATAATCATTTAAAAGCATCCAAATGGAAACAACGATGAAGCGCAAGTATGTTCACTTGCTATGTTTTCTTTTCTTATTCTCGTGTTGCGCCATTGCTCATGCGCAAGAACGAATGCTTACCCTCGATTTAACGAAGGTATCTCTTGAAAAGGCATTGAAGGAGGTAGAAAAGAAATCGTCCATGTCGGTAGTATATAATACTAAAGACGTCGACGTTAAGCGTGAAGTCACTATCAAAGTATCTAAAGCTACTGTAGCTAACGTGATGGAACGTTTGTTTAACGGCACTAACGTGCAGTACTCTGTATCGAATGGCCACATTGTATTATCTAAAATCGGCTCTGAACAGTCGGGTAAAAAAACTCCTGTCACAGCTAACGGTACTGTAAAAGACGCTACCGGCGAACCGCTGATTGGCGTTAGCGTACTGGTAAAGGGTACTACCAACGGTACTATTACCGATATGGACGGTAACTTCAGCCTGAAGGCCAACAAAGGCGATGTGCTGGAGATTTCTTACATTGGTTATGCTACTCGCCATATTACATTGGCAGATTCTAAGCCTCTGGCTATCACAATGCAGGAAGACAATCACGCTCTTGAAGAAGTTGTGGTTACAGCTTTGGGTATCAAGCGCGAACAGAAGGCGTTGAGCTACAATGTTCAGCAGGTGAAGGGTGATGAGCTGACTACAGTTCGCGACGCCAACTTCATCAATTCATTGTCGGGTAAAGTTGCCGGTGTTACTATCAACGCATCTTCTGCTGGTGCCGGAGCAGCTGCCCGTGTGGTAATGCGTGGTACCAAGTCATTGGAAAAAGACGATAATGCATTGTATGTAATAGACGGTATCCCTATGTTCAACGTAAACTCTGGCGATAACGCCGGTGGTACCATGAACAAGCAGCCGGGTACTAACAGTGTAGCCGATATCAACCCTGAAGATATAGAGAGCATGACTATCCTTACAGGTCCTTCGGCAGCAGCCTTGTATGGTTCCGACGCTTCGAACGGTGTTATCTTGATCACTACTAAGAAAGGTGTATCGGGTAAGGTTAAAGTAACCTATAGCAATAACACAAGTTTCTCATCACCGCTGATGATGCCTAAGTTCCAGAATATCTATGGCAACCGCGAAGGTGAATTGATGAGCTGGGGTAATAAGCTCGAAACTCCTACTAACTATGACCCTTCTGATTTCTTCAATACAGGTGTAACAGAGTTGAATGGTTTCACCATGACTACAGGTACAGAGAAGAACCAGACTTATGCTTCAATCTCTACTACCAACTCTACTGGTATTTTGCCTAACAACGCTTATAACCGTTACAATTTCTCGCTCCGTAATACAGCTAAGTTCTGCAATGATAAGTTGACACTCGACCTCGGAGCACAGTACATCATCCAGAACAATAAGAACATGGTGGGTAGTGGACAGTACTTCAACCCGCTGGTGTCTCTTTACTTGTTCCCGCGCGGAGAAAACTTCCAGGAAGTGCAGATGTACGAGCGTTACAGCGAATCGCGTAACATTATGACTCAGTATTGGCCGACAGCTATCTTCGGTACAGACCTCGATATGCAGAATCCGTATTGGATTATGAATCGTATGCAGAACAGAATGTCTAAGCGCCGTTATATGTTCAACGCCAGCCTGAAATGGGAAATCGCTTCTTGGCTCAATGTTACCGGACGTGTACGTGTAGACAACTCTGACCTCGATGGTATAGAAGAATACTACGCAAGTACTAAGACTACTTTTACAGAAGGTAGTAACAAGGGTTATTACGGACACACCAAGCAGAACGACCGTGCCGTATATGCCGATTTGATGGCAAGCATCAATAAGAACTTTTTCGAAGATAGACTTTCTTTCAACGCTAACATCGGTACTTCACTGAACGATATGCAGGAAGATATTATGTATCTGAAAGGCGGTTTGCAGCAAGTTACCAATATGTTCCATCTCGGAAACATAAAGATGGATACATCTAAGCGTAACGAAAAGAAGTGGCACGACCAAGTACAGAGCGTATTCGCCAGTGCAGAATTGGGTTGGAACCATCAGCTTTATCTTACAATGACCGGACGTAACGATTGGGATTCTAAATTGGCTTTCACCAGCAAGGGTTCTTATTTCTACCCTTCAGTAGGTCTTTCATGGGTTATCAGCGAATCGTTCAAGTTGCCCGAACCTATTTCTTACTTGAAAGTACGTGGCTCATGGGCCGAAGTTGCTTCTGCTCCAAGTCGCTACCTTACTTTGATGCAGTATGAATACAACGAGCAGACTAATACTTACGAATATCCGTCTACTCACTATAATACAGACTTGAAACCTGAAAACACTAAGTCTTGGGAATTTGGTGTGAACGCCAAGTTGTGGAAAAACAGAATCAACGTTGACTTGACTTGGTATAAGTCGAACACATTCAACCAGACATTCTATGTAGACGCATCTGCTTCATCTGGTTACAAGAGAAACATCGTTCAGACTGGTAACATTCAGAACAAGGGTATAGAGTTGGCTGTAGGATATACCGATACATTCAATAAAGTAAAGGTATCTACCAACGTTACATTCACTCGTAACAAGAATGAAATTATCAGCCTTGCTAACGGAGCGGTGAACCCTGAAACAGGCGAACCTATCGAAATGGAATACTACTCTAAAGGTACACTTGGTATCAGCGGCGGTCCTACATTGCGTCTGTACGAAGGCGGAACAATGGGCGACCTCTACATCAACCAGCGCTTGCGTCAGTCGCCTAACGGATATATCTGGAAAGACGCTTCTACCGGAAACGTAGCTATTGAAACTACAGAATACCGCAAGATTGGTTCTGTACTTCCTAAATACAATATGGGATGGAACGGAAACGTAGCTTGGAACGGTTTGAGTTTAGGCTTTGCCTTTACAGCTCGCGTAGGTGGATTGGTTGTTTCGGATACACAAGCTACACTCGATAAGTATGGCGTATCAGAAGCCAGCGCGCAGGCTCGTCTTAACGGCGGTATTAATATCGGAGAAAACGGTTACGTAGATGCTCAAGACTATTACGACAAAGTATCTACAGCTATCGGTACTTATTATACTTATAGCGCAACCAACGTGCGCCTCTCTGAGTTGAACTTGAGCTACAGACTTCCTAAGAAATGGTTCAATGATAAACTCGACATGACTGTGGGGGTAACAGGTAAGAATTTGTGGATGATTTACTGCAAGGCACCGTTCGACCCCGAAAGCACGTCTTCTGTAACCAGCAACTTCTATCAGGGTGTTGACTATTTCCAGCAGCCAAGCTTGAGAAGCCTCGGATTTAATGTGAAACTTTCATTCTAAAGAGCAACTATGAAATACAATCTGATAAATAAGTGCGCCAAGATTTCGGCGTTCGTGGTAGTAGCTTCAATGATTGCCAGCTGTACAGCTAAATTTGAAGAATACAATACCAACCCTTACGGCCCTACGCAAGAGGATATGATAGGCGACAACGCCTCTACCGGATCTTTGATTCGAAGCATGATACCTGCATTGGCACAAGGCCAGCAGAACAACTCTCAGATGTTGGACCAGATGATTGGTTCTGAATTTGGGGGTGAAATAACTTGTATCGCCATGTGGGGTAATGGTGGTAACTATTATACTTATAACCCACGTATAGGATGGTATGGAAACATGTTCGACACTACCATGCCACAAATCTATACCGGATTCTTCCAGATACGTAAACTTTCTGAAGGAAAAGGCTTGGCTTACCAGTGGGCACAGATTCTTAGAGTGGCAGCTTCTATGCGTATAAGCGACTGTTACGGTGCTATCCCTTATTCACAAATTACGGGATCGGCATTTACTACAGCATACGATTCAATGGAAGACTTATATAAGAACATGTTTAGCGACTTGGACGCAGCTATCATGGCTTTCGAAACTGCTGTGTTGGCAGGCGATGACATGAGCTCGCTGAAAGAATACGACCTTGTGTTCGACGGTGATTTCCGTAAGTGGGTTAAGTTCGCCAATACACTGAAGTTGCGTATGGCTATCCGTATATCTAACGCAGCCCCCGAGTTGGCTAAGCAGAAAGCTGAAGAAGCCGTAGCCGATGTTATCGGTGTAATGACCGACGCTTCGGATGCAGCATACAGTAGCTATAACGACGGTATGAATCCTTACTACCGTGTAGCTTATGCTTGGAACGAAATCCGTGTGAGCGCTAATATCACTTCTTACCTTGACGGATATAACGACCCGCGTCTGTCAGTTTATGTAGACAACGCTTCTTTAGACGGTGGAGGCTATGTTGGTGTACGCAACGGTATCTATCAGAGCCCTGCTACACAAGCCAGCTACTCAGAATTCTCTCGCTTGAAATTGAAAGAATCAGATAAGCTGTTGATTATGTCGGCTTCCGAAGCTTATTTCCTCCGTGCCGAAGGTGCTTTGAAAAACTGGAACATGAACGGAAACGCTAAGGAGTTCTATGAAAAAGGTGTTACCGTATCAATGGAAGAACGTGGCGTTAACGTAGGAAACTACTTGTATGACAGCTATTCTACTCCAGCCGATTACGTTGATCCTACAGATTCTGGAAAGAACCGTGCTGCTGTAAGTAAGATTACTCCGGCATACGATGAATCTGCTGGCGATGCCGCTAACTTAGAGCGTATTTTGGTGCAGAAGTGGATTGCTAACTTCCCTAACGGATGGGAAACATGGGCAGACATTCGCCGTACCGGTTATCCTAAGCATTTCCCTATCGTTAACAACCTCAACACTGACGGAGTAACAATAGAGAGAGGTATGCGTAGATTGCCTTATCCGCAGTCTGAATATAACACTAACCGCGCGAATGTAGAAGCAGCTGTTTCTATGTTGGGCGGAGCAGATAATTCGGCTACCGATTTGTGGTGGGCTAAAAAGAATTGATAAACCCTAAATTAATGATTTATGAAAACAAGTAAACTGAAAAAACTAATATACGGACTGGGTATCGGCTTGTTCTTCTCGCAGGGACTGCTCTTCTCGGCTTGTTCCGACTGGACTGATGTAGAGGCTGAAGACTACTTCGAACCGGTAACCGAGGGATATAAGAATAACTTGAAAGACTATTTCAATTCACCTCATAAGGTGATGTTCGGATGGTTTGGTAACTGGACTGCAGCAAGCATGGCTAACTCGCTGTGCGGATTGCCCGATAGTGTAGACTTCGTAAGTCTGTGGTTGTGTTGGGGTAACTTGAACCAAGCTCAGCAAGAAGACTTGAAGAAGTTCCAGGAAAGAGGTTCTAAAGCCATCTTGTGCTGGCGTGCCGGTGACATTGGCGATAACCTTACTCCGGGTGGAAACGACCGCGAAAACAAGAAACAGTTTTGGGGTATTGTAGAAGGCGACGAAGATTCTTACCTGAAAGCAGCAGAGAAATATGCGCTTGCCATAGTAGATACAGTAAACAAGTATAATGCAGACGGTTTCGATTACGATATAGAAGACCAAGGTACTCTGATTAACGCATCTTATCCGCAGCGTGTAGAGGTGTTTATGCAGACTCTGCGCAGAGAGTTCGATAAGACCGGAAAGTTATTGGTAGCCGATATTCCTGGTGGAAAGGGTTGGTTGAGCTATTATAACATTCTGTCGGATGAAGTAGTGAAAAGCTTGGACTATATAGTATGGCAGACTTACGAAGCAGGTCATTCATATTTGGATGATTTCTTCACAGGCTCTGGAGGCGTGAAGTCTTATCATACAAATTTGTTTGAAAACGTATTGAGAAAGTCAATCGTTACGGCTACATTCGAACGTGCCGTAGATAAGCATTACTTTACCGAACAGCAGACTTATCATCCGGCTTGCGGTATTGAACATGCCGGAATGGGAGCTTACCACATAGAATACGACTATGCAGGAAATCCGGATTACCCGGCAGTGCGTGCTGCTATTGCCGCTCAAAATCCTCCTATCAGAAACTAATGTAGAAAGGAATTGTTATTATGAAGAGAAATACATTATTCAAACTCTTTACACTGGGGCTGTTGGCCCTCAGTCAGTCGGCTTGTGAAAACGCCGAATATGAATCGGTAGATAATCTGATTTATATAAACGAGGCATCTTCGGCTAAGGCAGAAGAAGTGACCTTGCAGGATGAAGGCTCTACACGTACATCGGTAACGGTACGTTTGGCCAAGGCTTTAGATCATGATGTAACAGCAGAACTCTTCCTCGACGAAGAGGCTCTGGCTGCTTACAACAGAAAGAATGAAACAGCTTATAAGGCTATCGCTGCAGAACATGTTACTTTCCCTAAGGAAGTAAAAATCGCAGCAGGCTCTGTAAGTGCCAATCCTATTAACATAGATATCGCTTCGTTCGAGGCTGAAGGTGGAGCGCAGTACGCATTGCCTATAGCTATCAGAAACGCTAATGGAGTAGCTAAGGCTGAAGCTTCGTCTTCTTTCTTGCTGGTATTGGTTAAACCGTTGAAACAACCTGTTCCTAAGTTTACTTATGCTAACGCTATGCAGGCGGCTCCCGAAGGTGATTGGGGCTTGAGCCTTACTAACTATACTTTGGAATGGTGGGTTAAAATGAGCAACTTCTCTATAAACAACCAGGCTATCTTTAACTCTGGTAGTGGCGACTCTGAACTTTACATCCGTTTTGGTGACTTGGTTTATAGCAACCAATCGGGTTCTGGCTATCTTAACAACTTCTTGCAGGTGAAGACAATGGGTGGTCAGTTCGATACTGGCGATCCTAATACAAGCGGACTTGAAGCAAATGTTTGGTATCACTTCGCTATTACTTACGATGCGGCTTCGGGTACTTCTACATTGTATAAGAACGGTACTGCTATAGCTTCATTGACAAGCGCTGTTGGTCAGCCTATGATAATCAACAAGCTGCAGATGGTTTCTTCTGGACAGCAATACTTCCGCGATAATTGCGAGCTTTGCCAGGTTCGTTTGTGGAACGTAACTCGTACCGCTAACCAAATCAAGAAGAACATGTATAAGGAAGTGAACTATACAGATAAGAACTTGATTTTGTACTTGCCTATGAATGAAGGTGAGGGCAATACTACTCTGAAAGACGTAACCGGAAACGGACACGATGTGCAGGTAGGTAATATGTCTTCGAACGGAAGTTCTTCATTTACTTGGGCTACTTATTCGTTTGCTCAATAATTTAAAGTAGAAATTGTTATGAAAAAGTTATATAAATACTTGTTTATGGTTGTGTCGGCAGTAGCGTTGCTTCCGCTAATGACGGCTTGTAGCGATGACGAATCGACCGACCCATACGATGTAAACTATGTTTATATCTATTCGCCGGCAGAAACTAACGGTGAAATGGTTTATAAAGGTAACGGTACGTTCTTGACCAAAATCGCGTCTGAACGCAATTTGACTCCTGTAAGATGTACTAAGCCTGCTTCCGAAAGATTGGTGGCTCACTTTACCATCGACGGTTCTTTGGTAGACGCTTACAATAAGGAGCATGGCACTAACTATACATTTGTGAAATCGGCTCAGCTTGATAACGCTACTCTCGTTATAGAACAGGGTAAATATATCTCTGCCGATTCGCTGAAGCTGAAACTTACTGATATGACCGAGTTCCAGAATGGAGCTGAGAACTATATCCTTCCTATCGTAATGACATCGGTAGAAGGTGGTGGCGTATCTATGAGCCAAACCAGCAAGATGTTCCTTACATTTACTTCTACCTATAAGGCTAATAAGGTATATATAGGTTCTGGCGCCAGCACAACCGTGAAAATGCTTGACGGTAAGGTGTACGAACCGGAAAATCCTGGCCGCATATATTGGAATGCTATGGTTAGTACAGAATGGATTCCTGATGACGATATAACAGTTCATCTGGAGATAGACAACAAGTTGATAGATTCTTATAATGCAATTAACGGAACTGATTACAAGCCTATGGAAAACGTAGCTTTGGAAACTTCTGTAATGCATATCAAGAAGGGTGAGTATGGACCGGAAGAAACTTTCGCCTTGACATTCTCTGATAAGATGGCAAGCGTGAAAGTAGGAGAAAACTACATTGTGCCTGTTGTTGTGAGCAAGGTGGAAGGCGTAGGTGCCGGACTGAGCGACAGAATGACTTGTTACTTGACTTTCAATGTAATGGAACTTCCTAATGCTTATACTACTACATCGCCAACAGGTACTTCTATTCAGAATTTCACAGATTGGAATGTAACTGTAGACGGTAATTCTTACGGGATCTTGGGGTGAGTGGAAATCTATCCTTGAGAAAACTTCACAAATTGGATATATACAGTCATACCAACAAATTTTGGTAGAAGCTGCTGAACAGATTGAAATCTCTTCTATGATATTAAGTTACACGCGTGGATATACTTACTCAGGAAAAACTTCTATTGAAACTAGTCTTGACGGTAAAACATTCAAGAAAGACGAATTAGAGTTGCCTAATAGTACAGCACAGTTTGTCTCGTTCCGTAAACCGGTGAAGGCTAAGTATATTAGGATTACATTTGCTGATGGATATTTCAGCAGTAGTTATTATGGAGCTATCTTGAACAGATTGAGAATTTATACTCCTTCTACAGAAGAATAATAAATCGTTTATAGGTAACTAAAACAGCGGCCGGATTTCTCCCGATAAAAGGGTGGAAGTCCGGCCGTTATTTTATGGTATTGTTAATGGCGAAAGAATTCGATGGTTAAAATGAAACATTGCGATGGTTAAAATGAAAGAATGCGAATGGAAGGTTGTCCACTCGCATTCTTTTTCCTGTTTTTCAAGGCCTTTTTCTTGTCCGCTAAATTTACTGCTTGTATGGCGGAACTATATTGGTTCTTAAGCTTGATAGCGTTAGTCTCTTCCGCTTTCAGTTATCATGTCTTCTATCTTCTTGTTGAGGCTGTCCAGCTCCATCAGTTGTTCTAACGTGATGTGCATTCTCCATCGCCAGTAGTGGTGAGGATTGGCAGGAATGTTGATACGCTCTGCCTGAATGTCGGGGTTGCGCATCTTTTCGTCCATAGAGAGCCAGTCTTGCCATGTAAGAATGCACAGCATCGACTGGCATTCCAGATGGCGGCGTATCACTTCTTCGCAGACCCATCCGGGGGCAACCGATGGCACTTCGCCCCAGTGACCTAACTCGTTGTGATAGTATCTTTCGGTCTGTGCAGGGTCTTCTTTCCACCAGCCGCGCAGTGTAGACATATCGTGTGTACCTATGGTGCAGACTGACAGATATGGATATTGGTCGAGACGGCCGAATTCGAGTCCTGTCTGCTTAGGCATACGCTGTATTTCGAGCGAGAGTATCTGCAGTTGGTTCATCACCCAAGGCACACAGTCGGGCACCATGCCAAGGTCTTCGCCGCATACCAGCATCTGTGTGGCTTGTGTAAGTATAGGAAGCTTCTTCATGGCCTCGCCATACCAGAAGTCGTTGTGGCGCTGGTAGTAGTAATGATTATACAGGTTGTTGAACGCATCCTTTTCTTTCTCGTGAAGGCGGAGGAATGTATAGTCGTTCTGTACGGCTATGCGTGGGTGATACATGCCAGGGCGACTATGGTCGGGCACGAACAATACATCGCTTACCAGTGCGTACAACTTCTCTTTTAGCGACAGGCTGTGCTCGTCGTCCTTTCCTGCAAAGTAAGCCTCTATCTTACGCTGCGTGTTGAACTCTGGACGTATGGCGTACAGGTCGTGATGCAGATGCCGGACGAACGTCTCTTTTACATACTCCAAATCCTCGCCAAACTGAGTGTTAAGGATATAGTCGTTGATGTACGGCTGTAAGAAGTCTTCTCTGAAATTCAGTCCGAAACTGCGAATCTCTTCTTCGCTCATGGGTATTGACGGCACAAACTGACCCAACAGTCCGTGTACTGAGTGGATAGGAATTTCCCATATGCGGAAGAATCCCAAGATATGGTCTATGCGGTATGCAGTGAAATATTCCGCCATCTTCTTGAAACGCTTTTGCCACCAGCGGTAGTTGTCTTTCTGCATTACCATCCAGTTGTAGGTAGGCATACCCCAGTTCTGTCCGTTGGTAGAGAAAGCGTCGGGCGGTGCTCCAGCCTGTCCGTTCATGTTGAAATATTGCGGCTCTATCCACGCTTCTACGCTGGTGCGACTTATTCCGATAGGGATGTCGCCTTTTACCAATACACCTTTTTCGCGTCCGTAGTTGCACGCCTTCAGCAGCTGTACGTGCAGCTCGAACTGAATGAACAAGTGGAACGCTATCTCTTTATAGTCGGCGCTCTTCTCATTGCAGAGAGTCTGTATCAGTTCGGGGTCGTACTTGCTGTATTCCCTCCAATTGTTGAAATCGGATGTGTGGAACTTATCTCTTAGGAACGAATAAGCGGCATACGGTATGAGCCATTCTTTGTTCTTGTTGTAAAACTCTTTAAACTTTTCCGACGCTAATATGGCTTCGCCTTCCTGAACGTATATTTCTTTCAGGTAAGCTCGCTTTACGTTGTTCACTCCTTCGTAATCAAGCTGAGGCAACTTGTTTAGCTTCTGTCTTTCCTCTTCGTAGTACTCTATGCGGGCGATATCTTTTAGTTGAGGCAACTGCCTTACGTCAATGTACATGGGGTGGAAGGCATAGATAGAGATACTGTTATATGGGTAAGAGTCCATCCAAGTGTGCGACATGGTAGTGTCATTGATGGGCAATATTTGTACGGCTTTTTGCTTGGTCATGGCAGCCCATTCAATGAGCGTCTTCAAGTCGCCGAAGTCGCCTGTACCGAAACTGCCTTCAGAGCGAAGCGAGAATACCGGTATGGCAGTTCCCGCAATGCGGCAAGGCTTGCTCTGGAACGAAACTTCCGTTTCCATAGGCAAATAAGTTTCGCCACGCATCAGCGGCTGTATGTTGAAAATGCGGTTGTTTCCGGCTTCCCATGCCTCTATAGCTCCTGTTTCTTCATTAATGGCCACGAACTTATATTCGAAAGGCGAGCGTAGCGTGCTTGAGTCTATCGCCAACTGCCATACGTTGGGCTGTACTTCGTGCATACGTAGTGGGCGACAAGCCTCCCAGCGTCCTAACGCATCGCAGCTGCCAGAGATGCCAAGTCGCTGCTGTTTCTTGTCGAGTCCGGGGCATACGGCTCTGAATACTATGCAGCTGCCTACACTATCCGCCAATACGTTGGCTGGTTCTGTGGTATAGAACCCTCCGAAAGCCGAGCTGTAGCGGTAGTTATCGTGCGGCACGTCTCTCCAGCAGTCGTCTATTATATATATCTGCTGTTGCTTGTTGCCCATATACACCGTGTGCGGCATCGGGCTTAATTCCTTTCGTATGCATTGTTTATTGCGATAGATGGCATACCGATAGTTTACGGCAGTTCTGCGCTCTTCGTCGGGGATGACGCATTCTCCCTGCCAATCGTTGCCGTTAGCTGTAGATAGCGATATTTCTTGGGCCGTTCCATTTTCATTGTCGATAAGAACCACGAGGTTTTCTCCCCAGATAGTTCTGTACTGAATGCGGAATATTAGCTTCATGTTTTCTGTTGTATTAGTTCTGTTATTATCAATCATTTTCAAAAATACTGATTTTGATTGACATACTTCCTGTATGGGCATAAAAAAACTCCGGAAATTCTGTGCAGAAGTTCCGGAGTTCCCTCATTGTAAGATGTGAGGTAGGATTTTAGATTAATTAGGTTGGTTGTTTTAATTTACATATCAACACTTCGCTTATGCATCGATATTAGCATAAGTGGCATGTTTCTCAATAAATTCACGGCGTGGAGCAACATCGTCGCCCATCAGCATAGAGAAGATATAGTCGGCATCGGCTGCATTCTCTATACTAACCTGCTTCAGGATACGTGTTTCCGGGTTCATGGTAGTTTCCCACAACTGTTCCGGGTTCATTTCTCCCAAACCTTTATATCGCTGAGTGTGGATACCGTTTTCAGTACCGTCGCCATACTTCTGCATGAACGCCTGACGCTCTTCGTCGGTATAGCAATACTCGCTAACCTTACCCTTGGTACATTTGTACAACGGCGGGTTGGCTATGTATAAGTGTCCGCCCTGAATAACCTGAGGCATATAGCGGTAGAACAATGTCATGATAAGGGTGTCGATGTGAGAACCATCGACATCGGCATCGGTCATGATGATTACCTTGTGATAACGCAACTTGTCGATGTTAGCTTTCTTGCTATCTTCTTCGCCTTCTACGCCGAAACGTACACCCAGTGCCTGAATGATATTGTTTACTTCATCGCTCTCGAACGCTTTGTGCCACATGGCTTTTTCTACGTTCAATATCTTACCGCGAAGCGGCAGAATAGCTTGGAACTGACGGCTACGACCTTGTTTAGCAGAACCACCTGCCGAGTCACCCTCGACGAGGAACAATTCGCATTCTTCGGCAGTGCGGCTTGAACAGTCGGCCAGTTTACCAGGCAGTCCGCCTCCACCCATCGGGCTCTTGCGCTGAACCGATTCGCGTGCCTTGCGTGCTGCTACACGTGCGGTAGCTGCCAGCACAACCTTGTCGACTATCATCTTAGCTTCCTTAGGATGCTCTTCAAGATAGTTGGTCAACGCTTCACCTACAGCTTGATTAACGGCACCGCTCACTTCGTTGTTACCCAACTTAGTTTTGGTCTGTCCTTCGAACTGCGGTTCTGAAACCTTAACAGAGATAACGGCGATAAGACCTTCGCGGAAGTCCTCGCCAGAGATTTCTACTTTTGCTTTCTCAAGAGCTTTGCTCTCTTCGGCATATTTTTTAAGTACACGTGTCAGTGCTGTACGGAAACCTGCTTCGTGCGTACCACCTTCAATCGTATTGATATTGTTTACATACGAGTGCAGATTTTCGCGGAATCCGGTGTTATACATGATGGCGCATTCAATGGGCACACCCTGCTTTTCTGTATTCAGATAAATAACATCGTCGATAAGCGGAGTGTTGCTTGAGTTCAAGAAGCGCACGAATTCTTTTACGCCTTCTTCAGAGTGGAAAACTTCTTTTTTGTAGCTTCCATCTTCTTCTTTTACGCGCTTATCGGTAAGAGTAATGGTGATACCCTTATTCAGATAAGCCAATTCGCGCATACGCGCTTGCAGAATGTTATATTTATATTCGGTTGTTACAAAAATGCTCGCATCGGGCCAGAAAGTCTGTCGTGTACCGGTGATGTCGGTAGTTCCTACTTCTTTCACTGCGTACAGAGGCTTACCATATTCGTATTCCTGCTGATAGATTTTTCCGTTGCGGAATACGTTTGTAGTCATGTGGCTTGAAAGCGCGTTAACACACGATACACCCACACCGTGCAAACCGCCTGAAACCTTATACGATCCTTTGTCGAATTTACCACCGGCGTGAAGTACGGTCATAACTACTTCAAGTGCCGATTTCTTTTCTTTCTGATGGAAATCTACAGGGATACCTCGACCGTTATCCTGTACGGTGATTGAATTATCTTCGTTAATAGTAACTTCTATGTGTGAACAGTAACCGGCCAATGCCTCGTCTATAGAGTTGTCTACAACTTCGTATACCAGATGGTGCAGACCTTTTTCGCTGATGTCACCGATATACATGGCGGGACGTTTACGTACGGCTTCCAGTCCTTCTAGTACCTGGATACTGCTTGCCGAGTAATTGCTACCGCTGTTTGGAGTAAGTTCTTCGCTCATTTTATATTGTAAAATACTTAATTTGTTCAATGTTCAAAATTACAAAAAAACTGCGAGATAAAAGTCTGTTATGCAGTTAAAAAACAGCGCGAAACTTAAAAATCGATAAAGGGGAGAGTAGGGTTTGCGAATAGGGTGGGTATAAACGACAAAAGACCAAATCGTTTCCGATTCGGTCTTAATATCTTTAGTAAACTGTTACTTAAGCCATTTTGCTGATGTGAGCAGCTAATTTAGACTTCAAGTTAGCGGCCTTGTTAGCGTGGATAATGTTGCGCTTAGCCAATTTATCCAACATCTTTTGTACACTTGGGAACAAAGCTACAGCAGCTGCTTTGTCAGTTGTTTCACGAAGTTTCTTCACTGCGTTACGCATAGTTTTTGCATAATATCTGTTGTGAAGTCTTCTTTTTTCTTCTTGTCTGATTCTCTTAATAGATGATTTGTGATTTGCCATCTCGACTAATCTTTAATATTGTTCGTGATTTTGTTTATTATGTAGCCCGTGGGGGAATCGAACCCCCCTTTCAAGAATGAAAATCTTGCGTCCTAACCGATAGACGAACGGGCCATCCGTTTTTGCGGAAGAATTCCGTCATGCGACAATCGAAGGTGTCTTTCCTTAATTGCGGTTGCAAAGGTATGAAGAAATTTCCATACTCACAATACTTTCCACACTTTTTTTCACATTTTATAAGGGTGTATCAGCTGGTTAGGGGTGCAAGATTATAGTTTTGGGTATTTCTTGTATATTTGCACCATAGGATTTACTGTCTGAGTTATTAAGATATAAGTATGTTGCAAGAATTTCATGGCATAGTATTGAGCGTGTTCAAATATAATGATAAGTCGAATATCGTTCATGTTTTCAGTAGGGAAGAGGGTAGAGGCTCTTTTCTTGTTCCAGCTGTCCGTTTGCGTAGGTCTACGGTTCGTCAGGTGCTGTTTCAGCCATTGCACATGGTTGAGTTTGTGGCCGATGTAAAGCCTCGTTCTTCGCTGCATCCCGTACGTGAGGCGCGTGCTATGGTGACTTATTGCTCTATTCCTTACGATCCGTATAAATCGGCCATCGCTTTGTTTCTCTCCGAATTTCTGAGCCGCTCATTGTACGAGGAAGCCGGAAATCAGCATTTATTCGCTTATCTGTGTAATTCAATGCAGTGGCTCGACGGGTGTCTGGGTACTTTTGCCAACTTCCACTTGGTGTTCTTGATGCGTTTTTCTCGCTTCTTGGGACTTTATCCTAATACTGAGGGATATACTGCCGATGATTTTTTCGATATGCAGAACGCATGTTTTGTATCCGAGCGTCCGCTGCATGGCATGTTCCTTTCGGCTGAGGAATCGGCTCGTATCAATGTGTTGATGCGTATGAATTATGATACAATGCATCTGTTTGCCATGAGTCGTGCCGAGCGCAACCGTTGCGTAGATGTTATGATGGAGTATTACAGATTGCATCTGCCCGATTTCCCGGAAATGAAATCGCTTCCTGTGCTTAAGGAGTTGTTCTGATGTAAGAAAATAAATTCCTTTTAAGAAAGGAACCGATTCCTTCTTCGAAAGGAATGAATTCCTCTTGCGAAAGGAATAGTGAGATAAGATAATAAGATAAAAGAAAGCCTGTACGCAGTATCTCACCGCATACAGGCTTAGGTATATTTATATGAGAGAGAGTCTATTATTTATTACGCTAACAATTCTTTTACTTTAGCCGAGATAGCGCGGCCTTCTGCCAAGCCAGCCAATTCTTTGCTAGCTACGCCCATCACCTTACCCATGTCTTTGCCAGAAGTAGCTCCTGTGCGGGCGATGATGTCTTTCAATTTAGCTTCGAGCTCTTCTGCGCTGAGCTGCTTAGGTAAGTAAGTCTCGATGACTTTTACCTGAGCCATTTCTGCTTCGGCCAACTCCGGACGTCCGGCATTGGTGTAGCTTTCTGCTGAGTCTTTTCCCTGTTTAACCAGTTTCTGCATCAACTTCAGAGCGGTGTCGTCGGTCAGAACGTCGTTAGCTCCCGGAGCGGTTTTTGCTTCGAGGAAAACTTTCTTCACGTTACGCAGTGTTTCCAGTCTCACTTTATCTTTAGCCTTCATGGCTTCTTTGATATCATTGCTAATCTGATCGAATAAATCCATATTGTTTAGTTTTAATGTAATGTTTAAAATTTAATCATGTTCGGTGTAGCATTTTCCTGCTGTTCTGGTGCCGGATGCGAACTTTCGTGGTTAGAAGACTTTGCCTTGATGCTTTCAAGCATGTTCTTCTTTCTACTGTGTGTAGGAGTAGTGTCTACCATGCTGATAATATCATCGTTGTCGAGGTCTTCTTGTGTGAAGATGTAGAATTTATTATACAGAGGTCTCTTATCGTTCAGTTCGTATACGATAGTTCTTCTTCTGTCTTTTTCTTCTTGCTTTTCTTCTTCCTGCTTAATGATTTCCAGTTCCTCTTCGGTATGTTTAGCTATTACCTTCTCCATGCCCGGAACGTCTTTCACGCCGAATCCGGTAGCAAGGATGGTGAATTTAACCTTGTCTTCCAAGCCTTCGTCAATGTAAACACCCCATTTGGTTTCCACATCGTTGCTGAATTTGCTCATGAACTCGTGTACCTCGTTCATTTCTTCCATCATCAGCTCGCTGCTTGGGCTGTAAGAGATGTTGAACAATACCTTCTTAGAGTTGAAGATATCATTGTTGTTAAGCAACGGAGAGTGCAAAGCATCGTTGATAGCCTTGCTTACACGGCCTTCGCCTGTTCCGTATCCGGTACTCATGATAGCTACTCCACCATCTTTCAACACCGTCTTAACGTCGTTAAAGTCGAGGTTAATCTTACCGCGGATAGTGATAATCTCGGCGATACTCTTAGCTGCTACCGACAAGGTATCATCGGCTTTACCGAAAGCGTTCATCAAGCTCAAGTCGGAATAAACATCGCGCAGACGCTCATTGTTGATAACCAACAACGCATCTACATGCTTACTGATAGCCTCAACACCATCAAGTGCCTGGTCTATCTTTTTGTTGCCTTCGAACAAGAACGGAATTGTTACGATACCTACCGTAAGAATACCCATCTCTTTAGCAGTCTTGGCAATGATAGGAGCTGCTCCGGTACCGGTACCACCTCCCATACCTGCGGTGATGAATACCATCTTGCATCCATCATTCAGCATCCCCTTAATATCGTCTATGCTCTCTTCGGCAGCCTTACGTGCTCTCTCCGGACGGTTTCCGGCTCCCAGACCTTCTTTACCTAATTGTAGTTTTATGGGGACAGGCGACTCATCGAGTGCCTGGTTATCTGTATTGCAAACCACGAATGTAACTTCGTGTATACCTTCTCTGTACATGTGGTTAACGGCGTTACCTCCACCGCCACCTACACCAATTACCTTGATGATGCTTGGTGAGGCATGTTCTCCGAGAAATTCTCCAGACATTATTCTATTCTCACTCATGATATTCTATCTCTTTTTATGTATGGTGAATCTATATTAATCTTTTGTTAAGTTTTCGGCTCCGTCTTTCAAGAAACGAATCAGCTTAGAGAATGTGTTATTCTCCGATTTCTGTCGTTCAATGTTGTTAATCAACGCTTCCACATCGTCTTCCTTGTCGGATAGATGCAGGTTTCTTGCCTCGTAAGCCTTGTTGAGCGCTTCTTTGTATTTCTTCCGTCCGAGCAATTCTTTCGATTCGCTAATCAGTGAGATATACATATTATTGCGTTGCTGCAATTCTTCCTTGCGTTTAGCCTCTTCTTCTTCAGCTTTCTTGCGTGCTGCTTCTTCGGCGGCTTGCTGGCGAGCTTGTTCTTCGGCTATGCGCTGTCTTTCGGCTTCCTCTTTCTTTTTGTCTTCCTCCTCTTTCAGTTGGTCGAGGAAGTTGCTTTGCGATTGATTAGGGTCTACTTTACAGCAGTTATCCTTTCCTGCGTCAAGCAGTCCGATAAGTGTGTATTGTGTACCGTCAACAAGGAATGCCGGAGCGTTCTGAAGCTCAATGAGGCTTTCTTTGGCGATACGTATCTTATCAATCTTGGTGATTTGGGCTATAGCTTCTTCCATGTTGTGAATCTTAGCCGCTCCACCGGTGATGATGATTCCTGCTAGCAGGCTGTCGTTGTAGCCCGATAGCATAATCTGATTCTTTACGTTCTCTAAGATTTCAGTCTCACGTGCCTGTGCTATATCGAGTAGAGTCTGTGCGTTGATGCTACATTTGTCTATCGAGAATTCCTTGTTGGCCTCTTCCTTATACTTTTCATCGTCGGTATATGCGCTGGCGTAGCTAATCTTCAGAGCCTCGGCATCGTCTTCTTCGATTTGTTGGTAGCAGATATCCTTAGTAATGTTATTGCCACCCAATGGAATAACAGCCAAGTGGCGAAGTACGCCGCGATAAACTGCTACGGTAGTAGTTTCTGCACCGAAATCTACCATGACACATCCCGAACGTTTTTCGTTTGGAGTAAGTATCGCGTTAGCCGTAGCTATTGGCGACAAAATATATCCGGCTATTTCGTATCGTGTCTGCTTGAAGCATTTATGGATATTCTTTTTCAGCGATTCGTTGGCCACGATATTCAGGTAATTACCTTCTATACAGTCCGACGAGATACCTACCGGTTCTGTAGACGACTGATTCTTGCCGATTTTATATTCCTGAGTTTCTACGGCGATGATTTCCTGATCTACCAACGGCATCTTCAGGTTGTCGTTCATCATCACATCAATTAACGCTTGCGAGATGATGGTATTTTCGGGCATCTGCTTGGCCTCTTTATTGCGTACAGACTTTACTGATAGCCCTCCTATGCCTACATAAACCTTCTTGATAGAGGCTTGTAGTGAATCTTCGAGTTTTCCTATAACGGTGGTCAGACATTGGGCGGTTTTATCAAGGTTGTAAATCCGTCCTTTCTTGATGCAGTCTGTTGAGCGTTCGGCTGCATGAGCTAATATACGGATACTTCCATCCGTATTCTTTTTCCCTGCAAGACCTGAAATTTCAGTTGAGCCCAGCTCTATAGCTACTATAAAATCTGTTGCTGCCATATCTTATATATTTATTTATCTTTTTTGGTGCAAATAATTTGGTTGCCAAACTCTACATTGATACGGTTGTATTTATTCCAACCCACTTCATTCAGCGCTTCTTTGTAGAATTTTTGCAATTTACTGAATTTTTCCGTATAATCATCAATCTTTCCTAAAAAGAGTATTTGGTCGCCTACTCGCGGCACTATTTCAATTTCTTTTTTCGGTGTGACATGAATCTGTTCTACTTGTGATTTCCAAAAGGGGTTCGTCCGGATGTATTTTCCCAGTTCGTACAATTCGTTTTGCGCGAATTTACGGTCTATGAATCCGGTTGCGATAGCTACATGTACAGCTTGGTCTGTGTAATCCATGACCTTTCCTTCGTCATCAATGTAATAGTTGTCTCCGTTGTCGCTGATTACCCGAATTACAGGGATTCGCTGGTAAATCTCTATATTCACTTTGTTGCCCGATGTGATATAGCACTCAGCGTTTTTTATGAATGGATATTGCGCCAGAATCTTCTCTATGCTTCTCACGTTGATATCTTTCAGATTCTTTCCTTCAGGAAACAATTCTTTCTTCTTAAGGACCGACTTTATCTGTTGCTCGGTAGTGAAGCCATAGTCTATGCTGTCTTTTATAGCTAACGACATGCCTTTACATACCTCTTGCTCAGGCTTTTTGCTGAATAAGACGGCGGCTGCTATGGCATATACTGCCATGACAACTAAAGTGAGAAGTATGAGAATACGTTTTATCATCTGTCTTTCAATAATTCATAAATAGGTGTGACATAGTTGTCTACATCGCCGGCTCCTAAGGTGATGAGAACTTCTATTTTCTTTGTTTTCAGCAGTTCTATCAAGTCTTCCTTATGACACATAGTCTTCTCTATGCCGGGGCGTAGATTGTCGTAAATCAGTTTGCTGGTTACTCCTTCTATCGGCAGTTCGCGGGCTGGATAGATGTCGAGCAGTATCACCTCGTCGAGTAGCGACAAGCTATCGGCGAAATCCTTATAGAAGTCGCGTGTACGGGTGTACAGGTGCGGCTGGAATATTGCCGTAAGCTTCTTGTCGGGATAGAGCATTCTGAGCGAAGACACGCTTTGCTTGATTTCCGCAGGATGATGAGCGTAGTCGCTCAAGAAAACGATATGGTCGTTCTTCAACTTAAAGTCGAAACGTCTGTCTACTCCTTTGAACTGAGGCATAGCTGCTTTTATTTCTTCGGCTGTAGCTCCTCCTATCTGTGCCAAGGCCATAGCTGCGATGCCGTTTTCTATGTTGACATATACTGGCACACCCAGCTGCACGTCTTTGATATTTCCTAATGGCGAGATGAAGTCGAAGAAAATTTCTCCGTTTCCTATGCGTATGTTCTCGGCGTGGAAATCGCCTTCCTTATCAGAATAAGTATACACTGTTACTCCTTCTTTCACGTCGGGCTGTAAATCTATGCCTTTTTTTATGATAAGGTAACCATCGGGACGTATCAGAGATGTATATTTACGGAAACTTTCCAGGTATGCTTCGTGAGTTCCGTAGATATCCAGATGGTCAGAGTCGGTTGCTGTAATGACTGTGGCATACGGTGTCAACCAATGGAAAGAGCGGTCAAACTCGTCCGCTTCTATCACTACAAAGTCGCTTTGGTCGGATACAAGCAAGTTGGTCCCGTAATTTTTAGAAATACCTCCCAAGAAAGCGTTACACTTTACATGCGAATTGTCGAGCAAGAACGCCGCCATAGTCGATGTGGTAGTCTTTCCGTGAGTACCAGCCACACACAGTCCGCGTTCGGTCTGCGTAATCATGCCAAGTACCTGCGCTCTTTTCTGTATTTCGAAGTTATGTTCACGAAAATATGTCAGCTCTTTATGCTCTGCTGGGATAGCCGGAGTATATACTATCAGCGTAGTTTCCGGATTCAAGAATACTTCTGGAATCAGTGCTACGTTATCTTCGTAATGAATGTCCGCGCCTTCTTGTCTTAACTTTTCGGTCAGTGCGCTTGCTGTACGGTCATAGCCTCCTACCGCTTTCCCTTTAGAGAGGAAATAGCGAACCAGTGCACTCATGCCTATTCCACCGGCACCTACAAAGTAAACCGCTTTCAATGTATTTGTATTCATTTCGTTTTTATCCTTTATGATTTAAAGCCAGCTTGCATACCTCACGTGCTATTACGTTTGCTGAGTCTGTATATGCCAGCTTCTTGATGTTAGTACTTAGGTCTTTTAATTTATCAGGCTGAGCCACAGTCTGTATAGCTAATTCAAGTAGCTTGCCGTCGGCTTCCTTGTCTTTCACGTAGAGCGCTGCATCCTTGTTTACCAATGCTAGTGCGTTCTTAGTCTGATGGTCTTCGGCCACGTTGGGCGAAGGTACCAGAATTACAGGTTTACCCAATAAGCAGAATTCCGAGATGGAACTTGCTCCGGCTCTACTGATAATCAGGTCGGCTGCGCTGTAAGCGGTTGCCATGTCAGAGATGAAGTCGGTAACGAAGACGTTAGGCACGTTGCCTATTTTCTTCATTGCGCTTCTTGCCTCATTGATGTACCCCTTTCCGGTTTGCCATATAACCTGCACGTCCGATTTACGGATAGTTTCAATGCCGTTAATCATGCAGTTGTTCAGTGTGCGTGCTCCAAGGCTGCCGCCTATTATTAGTACAGTCTTCTTCTGCGGGTCAAGTACGAACGATTTAACCGCATCTTCATGGCTGATATTATGATTCAGCAATCCCTGTCGCACAGGGTTACCGGTGATGATAATCTTATCTTTGTCGAAGAACTTCTCCATACCATCGTAGGCTACGCATATCTTGCATGCCTTTTTAGCCAGAAGCTTGTTGGTAACCCCAGCGTACGAGTTCTGTTCTTGAAGCAATGTAGGCACTCCCATCATTCCAGCCATCTTCAGCGTCGGTCCGCTGGCATAGCCACCTACACCCACTGCCACATCCGGCTTGAATTCCTTGATGATTTTTCTCGCCTTCCACTGACTTCTTATCAGCTTAATGATAACGCTGAAATTCTTCAAGAGATGCTTGCGGTCGAATCCGGCTACCGGAAGACCTATTATCTTATATCCGGCGGCAGGTACACGTTGCATTTCCATACGTCCTTCCGCTCCTACGAATAAAATCTCAGCGTCGGGATGCTGTTCTTTTATGGCATTGGCTATGGATACCGCAGGAAATATATGTCCTCCAGTTCCTCCACCGCTGATTATGACTTTTAAATTGCCTTTCATGATACACCTATTTTATTGCAAAGTTAGGAATAAACTTGTAAATGAATTATTCTTTTACTTTTAAAATATAAGTCGTTGATAGCTATTTTTCTAATTGCTCAGCTTGTTCGTTATTATTGTCTTGTTTTACTATTTCGGCAGCAGCCTTCAGAACATTTATGGCGGCCTCTTGTACTTGTAGCTGTTTTTCTGCTTCTTCTTTTTCTTTTTCAGCTTTCAGCTCGTTGGCATATCGGCTCACACCTAAGATAATTCCTATGTAAGTACAGTTCACCAATATCGACGTACCACCTCTACTGATTAGCGGCAACGGCTGACCGGTTACCGGCATAAGTCCTACCGCCACCATCATATTCATGAGCGCCTGACAAGTCAACAATATACCTATACCCATAATGAGATAGGCATAATAAGAGCTGTCGCAGTTTTGTACTATTTTACCTATTCGCATTAGTAGCCATATATATAAGAACGCCACTACTGCTCCACCTGCCAGACCAAGCTCTTCTATGATGATGGCGTAGATAAAGTCGGAATAAGCCTGAGGAAGAAAGTCGCGCTGCACACTGTTGCCCGGTCCTTTTCCCATAAAACCTCCTCCGGCTATGGCGATATTGGCTTGTGTGGTTTGGACATTGTTCTCCAAGTCATACTTTTCCGGCGGAACATTGGTGATGTTAGAACTTGTGTTCAGTCGTGACTGCCAGGTTATGATACGCTCCAGCTTAGTGTCTTTGAACTGTTCTGTTGGGATATATTTAATCGTCAGATATCCGCAGGCTACAAGTCCTACGCATACGGCTGTAAGTTTGAGCATCTGTTTCCATGGCACTCTGCCTACGAACATCATGAGATATACGCTGATGCACAGTAACAAAGCTGTAGACAGATTCTCCGTAAATATCAGGATGCAGCTTATGCCTGTTATACCAAGAATATATTTCATGGCTTTAGGATCGGCTTCTCCTTTCTCCTTTTCCGACTGAGTCTTCCACAAGATTAGCGCCACCACAATGATAGTTCCCATTTTGGCCAACTCGGACGGTTGAAACTGGATGAATCCCAAATCAATCCATCGTTTTGCGGAGTTTGTCACCTCTCCCATGATTAACACGAAGATAAGCATTATCCACGATACAGGTAGAAGCAAGATTGCATAAATAGACTTATACAGTTTTACGGGGATATTATGCACTATAAACACCACAAGGGCTCCTACCGTCAAGAGCAACATGTGCATGGTGATGGGGTGCCAATGGTCTCCACTCTTATAGGTCAAGGTACTCGATGCGCTGAATACCTCGATGATGGAAACAAAGCAGAGAAGCAGGAATATAATCCAGATTATTCTATCGCCTTTAAATAAATTCTTAAGTAAATCCATCCTTATATATGGGGTTTTACAGATTCTTTACACATTCTTTAAATTGGTCGCCGCGGTCTTCGTAGCTCTTGAAGAGGTCGAAGCTGGCGCAGCATGGGCTGAGCAATACGGTTTCGCCCGGCTTTGCCATTTTTGTGGCTGCCGCTACTGCGTCTTTCATGCTCTGAACGTCGGCTACCGGAAGTCCGAACTTATCGAAGAAATCGTGTAGCTTTTCGTTGTGCAGTCCTAGATATACCAGTCCGCTGCATTTTTCTTTTACCAGGTCGGCTATCTCATTGTAGTCGTTACCTTTGTCTTTACCACCTAATATTAGGATGGTTTTTGTCTTCATGCTCTTCAGTGCATACCAGCACGAGTTGACGTTGGTAGCTTTCGAGTCGTTTATATAGTTCACCTCGTTCACTACTCCTGCTTTCTCCAAGCGGTGCTCTACTCCCTTAAAGTCGCTCAGCGCTTCGCGGATGCACTCTTTCTTGATACCTGCAATATTTGCCGAAATACCTGCCGCCATCGAGTTAAACAGATTGTGCGTACCTGTCAGTGCCAAGTCTTCTTGCTCCATGTTGAAGTCTACGGGGCGAGTGAAATAAATCTTGCTCTTTTCGGTATAAGCCGCCAAGCCGTTTTCTTTGTTTTCGGCAAATGGATAATACTGTCCGTGTATGCCGTATTTATGCAGTTCCTTCTGAATAACAGGGTCATCGTTCCAGAATACGAACGCGTCGTCGTCTGTCTGATTCTGAATGATTCTGAATTTAGCGTCTACATAGTTCTGCATCTTATAATCATATCTGTCCAGATGGTCGGGCGTGATATTCATCAGGACGGCTATATTGGCGTGGAACTGATACATATTATCCAGCTGGAAGCTGCTCAGCTCTATGACGTAATAGTCGTAGTTGCACTCTGCCACCTGTAAGGCGAGGCTTCGTCCGATATTTCCTGCCAGACCAACGTTCAGTCCGGCTTTCTTAAAGATATGATAGATGAGCGATGTAGTAGTAGTTTTACCGTTGCTACCAGTAATGCAAATCATCTGAGCGTTAGTGTATCTGCCCGCGAATTCTATTTCAGAAATCACAGGAACACCCAAGTCTTTCAGTTTGACTATCATGGGTGCGTTATTCGGAATGCCTGGGCTTTTGATAGCTTCGTCAGCATTCAGAATCAGAGATTCCGTATGTTGGCCTTCTTCCCATTCTATGCCTCTTTCTACCAACATGTTCTTATATTTGTCTTTAATCATCGACATGTCGGATACGAATACTTCAAAACCTTTTTTCTGTGCTAGGATAGCGGCGCCGACTCCGCTTTCTCCTGCTCCTAAAACGACAATTCTCTTAGCCATAGTTGTATATGATTATTATCTTATTTTTAATGTTATGATGGTAATAGCAGCCAGTACTATTGTTACAATCCAGAAACGTACCGTAATCTTCGATTCATGGTACACGTTCGACGGCTTTGTTATCAGGTATCTGCATTGCGGGTCGAGTTGTGCCATTGTTGTTCTGAAATGATCATGTATCGGTGTACGCTTAAATACTCGCTGTTTAACCCCCTTCTTCTTTCCTATCTGGAAATATTTTACTTGCAATATCACCGATAAGTTTTCTGCCAGGAATATACCGCAGAGGATAGGAATCAGTAGTTCTTTATGAATTATGATGGCGAATACGGCAATGATACCTCCGATGGTCAAACTGCCTGTATCGCCCATGAATACTTGTGCTGGGAAGGCATTGTACCAAAGGAAACCTATCAGCGCACCTACCAGGGCGCAGATAAAGATTACCAGCTCTTCGCTTCCAGGTATATACATTATATTAAGGTAGCTGGCATACTCTATGTGGCTCGATACATAAGCCAGAATACCCAGCGTTCCACCTATGATAGCTGAGTTGCCAGCGGCCATACCGTCCATTCCGTCGTTAAGATTGGCTCCGTTAGAGACTGCCGTTACCACGAATATGGTTACCAGTACGAATACAATCCATCCTCCAGTCTGTGTGTGTTCGCCTAAGAACCCTACAAAGTCGGCATAGTCGAGATTGTTGTTCTTGAAGAAAGGGATGGTAGTCTTGGTAGACTTCTCGTTATTGCTTTTGTGAATTACTTCTACCACACGTCCGTCTTTCTGTACTTCCACGTTTTCTCTGATTACCACATTAGGGCTGAGGTACAGCGTAAGTCCAACTATTAAGCCAAGTCCCACTTGACCTATAATCTTGAACTTGCCGTGCAGACCCTCCTTATCTTTTCTGAATACTTTGATATAATCGTCCAGGAAGCCCAGTGTTCCCAACCATACAGTGGTAATCAGCATCAAAATCATATATATGTTATGTAGTTTTCCCAACAGTAGGCACGGTATGAGTACGGCCACTATGATTATGATACCTCCCATGGTAGGAACTCCCGTCTTGTTTACGTTGAACGGGTCGATTGATGCGTCACGCTGCGTCTCGGTAATCTGCTTGCGCTTCAGCAAGTTGATGAAGTACTCTCCGAATATCGCCGAAATCAGCAGTGAGAGAATAACAGCCATCAACGCTCTGAACGACACGTATCCGAACATGCGTGCTCCCGGAAAGTTGAATTGTTCCAGATAATTAAATAGGTAATATAACATGCCTTAAAATCTTCTTATTTTTCGTTTTCAAAAATATCTCTTAATACCTCTTTGTCGTCGAAGTGATGCTTAACGCCTTTCACGTCTTGGTAATTCTCGTGACCTTTGCCTGCTACCAGAATTACGTCGCCCGCCTGAGCCAACATGCAGGCTGTACGTATCGCTTCTTTACGGTCTACTATAGACAGCACTTTCTGCATGTCTTCCTTAGTCAGTCCGGCCAGCATATCGTTGATGATGTCTTGCGGCTCTTCAAAGCGTGGGTTATCTGATGTAATGATGACCTTGTCGCTCTGCTTAACCGACTCTTTGGCCATGATTGGTCGTTTTCCCTTGTCGCGGTTGCCGCCAGCACCTACTACTGTAATCACCTTGCCACGTCCGCGCAGCACTTCGTGTATGGCGTTCAGCACATTCACCAATGCGTCTGGAGTGTGGGCATAGTCAACTATAGCTGTATATCCCTTAGGCGAACGCAATGCGTCAAAACGTCCCGAAACCGGATGTAATGTACTAAGCATGACAAGGATATCTTCTGGCTGCTTGCCTAATAAACATGCAGCACCGTATACTGCCAACAAGTTAGAGGCATTGAATCGACCGATGAACTGCACGTTCACCTCACGGTTGTTGATATCCATCAGCATACCTTCGAAACCATCTTCCAGCACCTTACCCTTAAAGTCGCACAGTGTACGCTGAGAGTAAGTATATACCTTAGCCTTGGTATTCTGCACCATCACCAACCCGTTTTTGTCGTCGGCGTTAGTTAGTGCGAAGGCTGTTTTGGGCAGTCCATCAAAGAAAGCCTTCTTCGCTTTCAGATAATTTTCGAATGTTTTATGATAATCCAGATGATCGCGTGTGATATTGGTAAAGATTCCTCCCGCGAAAGTCAATCCGCTGATACGCTTCTGCGCTATAGAATGCGAGCTTACCTCCATAAAGGCATATTTACAACCCTCGTCCGCCATTCTACCAAGCAGTCTGTTCAGCGTGATAGGGTCGGGGGTAGTATGATCTGTAGGAATTGCTTCGTCGTCTATATAATTACATACAGTAGAGAGCAGTCCCGTTTTGTAGCCGAACTTGCGGAACATATTATATAATAATGTGGCGATGGTAGTCTTACCGTTAGTTCCGGTTACCCCCACCAAGTCAAGTTTCGATGTGGGGTCACCGTAGAACGTAGTAGCCAATTTGCCTACCGCGTCTTCGCTGTCCTTAGTCGATACATAAGTAACGCCAGGCGTTAAGTTATGTGGCATATCCTCACATACCACCACTTTGGCCCCTTTTTCTATCGCCTTATCTATATAAGCATGGCCATCGGTTTGCGTTCCTTTTACAGCCACAAACATATTCCCTTCTTCTACCAGGCGCGAATCCATTTGGATGCCTGTTACGTCAATGTCAACACCGCCTATGATTTCGCAAGTGCTGATAGCTTTAATGATGTCATTCAGTCTCATGGCTTAATATTTTAGTTTTAGTGTTATCGTTTGTCCCTTATGTATTGTTGATCCCGCTGGGATGCTTTGGCTTCCCACTTTTCCTACACCCGACAAGTGTACTCTCAGGTCGAGCTTCTCAAGTAAGTAAATAGCGTCTTTAGCTCCCATGCCCACCACATTCGGCACTACGTGGTCGTTGAGCTTTCTGGTGTGCAATTCGGCTGCCGTAGTCGAAGTGTTAGCCGTGCCCCATAGCGGATAATTTACATACGGTATGCTAGAACTGTTGCCCTTTATGCCGAGTTCTCTCAGCACGTAAGCGGCCTCGGCCATATCGCCCTGCTTAACTTGGGGTATGAATATCGACAAAGAATCTTTTGCCGCATTTATATCGCGGAACAAATGTTTGGCGTATACTCGTTCGGCTATCTTGCTGAATACGCTACCTGCCTGCAAGCCTCCCGATGCAGGTCCGTGCGGAATCTGTATCTGCACTATACAACTGTACTTAGGAGCTTCTGACGGGAAATATCCGCAGAAACTAACCAGATAACTTACGCCTCCGGCCTTATAGCCCGCTTTACCTTGCGAAATCTGAGCAGTTCCGGTCTTACCCGACACATTGAACTGCTTGCTTCCCGCCGGTTTAGCCAAACCTTGCGATACTACCTTTCGCAGAATGGTACGTATCATTGTGAGGGTAGTATCCGAGCATATTTTCGGGTTTATGATTTCCGTGGGGAATTCTTCTATTATCGTTCCGTCTTTAGATATAGCTTTAACGAACTTAGGCTTCACCATTACTCCGTTGTTGGCTATGGCGTTGTAGAAATTCAAGATGTAGATAGGCGGAATCATGGTTTCATAACCGATACTCATCCACGGCAGTGTAGTCTTGGCGAAGTAACGTTCCTTCGGACCACGGATGCGCGGGCTTGCCTCTCCCACAAAACCCAAGTTAAGCGGAGTGTCAATGCTCATTCGCTTCAGTCCGTCTACGAACTTCTGCGGATTGTTTTGGTAGAAATGATCGATGATAGAAGATACACCGATATTAGACGATACCTCCAGAATTTTGGTAACGTCAATCTTTCCGTAGCCTCCCTTATACCAGTTCCAGTCTTTCATGGGACTACCGTGCATATTCATGATACCGTTTCCGGTGTCTACTATATAGTCGGGGGTGATATACTTATCCTCCATAGCTACCATGATAGATGCTGTTTTGAAGGTAGAACCCGGTTCCATCAAGTTGCTTACCGCCAAGTTTCTCATCTCGTAGTAATTGCCGTCGTTGCCTCGGGTCATGTTCACGTTGGCTTTCACGTCGCCAGTGGCTACCTCCATCACTACCGCCGTACCCGATAGCGCCTCCAGATTCTTCAGCTGGTCTACCAGTGCCTTCTCGGCTATATCCTGCATACCAACGTCTATTGTGGTGATGATGTCATTACCGTCTATAGCCGGTTTGTCTATGATGCTTAGGTATTTGTTCATTACCTTTTGCCGGTGAACAATGCCCGTATGTCCCTTCAGAATAGAATCGTATGTAAGCTCCAGACCGTTCTTCGCACCTTTTGTCATATCGGGGAACATATCTCCCAAGGTACGCATCGCCAACGAACCGAACGGCTTCTTGCGTCGGTTGAACGCTTCTACGTGCAGACCGCTCAAATTCGGGCTCTGGTTGAACACCGGCAGACGCTTCACCTCCTGATAATCAAGGTATGAAATCTTTTTTGGGTAAATTAGAAAATGCCTGCTCTTTGCCTTGCGTCCCTTCATGATAGTCTTTCTGAACTCCATCTCACTCTTGTCTGGAAACAGTTCGTGCAGACCCTTGCATAGTGCGGCCAAGTTGTTCATCAACAGTGTGTCCTTTTTGTAGACATCCTTCTCCTTAGTGTTTTTGGCGTGTCCGAAATCCACGTACAGTCTATATTCGGGCAAGCTGCTTGCCATTAACTTACCGTCGGCCGAGATGATGTTTCCGCGGTTAGGGTAGATAGTCTGGTTTTCCTTGATATACCGTTTGCCCACGGCCTCCCAGTACTTTTTTTCTTTCACTATGATGACTCCGGCCCTGAATATGATGCATGTAGCCAGAGACGCCATGAGAACCACGATTGTGATATAGCGTAATATTATAAAGCTTTTATTGGGTATCATTGCTTACGTGTCAATTGTTTTTTCTTATGAGAAAGGGTGGGGTAGCCGCAGTCTGCAGCGGTTCTGCAGCGTTTTCTTCTGTAATGAACTCTTCTATGCGCGACTGTCTGCTTCTTACTGTCAGCTCTGACGATACGGAAAGCGCATCGTATTTAGCGTTGATCAGTTCTTTCTTCAGTCTGTCTATCTCTATCAGCTCTTGCTGGCTATTGTACCGGTTGTCTATATAGAGAATAGTCAGCATTACGATTAGTATGAGCAAGTTAGCTTGCTTCTTCAGAAATTTATGGCCCAATATATCTCCACTGAAAATGCTTTTCAGCGTAATCTGCGGGGCTGCATTTTGATTTTGTTCTGTATTCTGCTGTTCCATCTCTCTCAGTTCTTTGTTATATCTTATCTTTTTTCCGCTATTCTCAGTTTTGCGCTTCTTGATCGGGGGTTTTGGTTGACTTCCTCGTCTGTAGGAACGATTACTTTATTGTTCACCGCTCGGAACGGCGACTGCACGTTCCCATAGAAATCCTGTTCCACCTTGCCCTCTATGTTTCCGGCCTTTATCAAGTTCTTCACCATTCTGTCTTCAAGCGAGTGATAAGTGATAACCACCAATCGTCCACCCGGTTTCAGTAGGTCGGTAGCCTCGTAAAGCATCTCTTTCAGTGCCTCCATTTCATGATTCACCTCTATTCGCAGCGCTTGGAATACTTTTGCCAACTCCTTCTTCTCGCGTTCGCGTCCGAACAGTGGCTTTATGATGTCCAAGAACTCCCCGATAGTAGTAATCTGTTTCTGCTGTCTGGCTTTGGCTATTGTAGCCGCCAGCTTTCTGCTGTTCTTCAGCTCGCCGTATATGTAGAACACGTCGGCTAGTTTTTCCTCGTCGTATGTATTCACTATGTCGGCTGCCGTCATTCCCGCACGTTTGTTCATGCGCATATCCAGCTTTCCGTCGAATCGGAAAGAAAATCCTCGTTCCGAGTCGTCAAAGTGATGCGAAGACACACCGAGGTCGGCCAATATACCGTCTAGTTGCTCCACGCCATAGTAACGCATGAAGTTGCGCAGATAGCGGAAATTGCTTCTTACGAATGTAAACCGCTTATCATCAACGATGTTCTTCTCAGCGTCCTCATCTTGGTCGAAGCTGTATAAGTGACAATCCTCACCCATTCGTCGCAGAATCTCTTTCGAGTGTCCTCCTCCTCCGAATGTCATGTCAGCGTAAATTCCGTCAGCATGCAGGTTCATTCCCTCTATGCTTTCGTTAAGTAGTACAGGTATGTGGTAAACGTCTGTATTATTCATTGTCAATGCTCTGTTTTAGTGTGAGTTTTGTCTCTTTTTCTGAACTTTTACTTTCAGTGTGTAAAATTACACATTTCCTTATAATAAAGAGCTATGTGTCAATGAAAATATTCTAATGAGTTATCAACAGGTTAACAAAGTGTTTCGGGCTTGGTTTGCGTTGCACACTTTATAGGCGCATTGTGCATTTTGGTATCATGTTTTTAATGACTTATACCTTTTTAGTCGTAAATGTTGTAATTTTCACTGTTTTCGTGGACTTTTTATCAAAAGAAAAATTACATTTGCACAAATTCTACGACCTAAGCAATGGCAGACAATTCTATTTTTCTAATTGATATTGATAAAATCATCAAGGAAAAGGCTGGAAAAAAGGCCAGTCGCGTACCTCGTTTTGTGGTGTCTTATCTAAAGCGTATCGTTCATCAAGACGAGCTTAACGGCTTTTTGCGCGAGAACTCGGATAAAGTGGGAGTTCCTTTTCTCGAAGCCTGCATGAATTTCCTCGACGCTAAACTCGAAGTGGAAGGCATTGAAAATCTGCCCGAAGACGGACTTTGTACCTTCGTGTCGAATCATCCGTTGGGCGGTCAGGATGGTGTATCTTTGGGCTATCTCTTAGGCAAGCATTACGATGGCAAGGTGAAATATCTTGTCAACGATTTGCTGATGAATCTTCATGGATTGGCTCCGTTGTGCATCCCCATAAATAAAACCGGATCGCAGTCGCGCGACTTTCCACGAATGGTAGAAGAAGGCTTCCGTTCAGACAGCCACATCATCATGTTCCCCGCAGGCTTGTGCTCGCGCCGTCAGCATGGAGTGATACAAGACTTGACTTGGAAGAAAACCTTCATTACCAAGAGCGTAGAAACTCACCGCAGCGTAGTGCCTATTCATTTTGAAGGCAGAAACTCGGACTTCTTCTATAATCTCGCCAACTTATGTAAGACTTTAGGGTTGCGTTTTAACGTGGCCATGCTCTATCTGGCCGATGAGATGCTGAAGAACCGTCATAAAACATTTCGCGTAACCATAGGTAAACCCATCCCATGGCAAACATTCGACCGTTCTCGGTCGGCTGCCGAGTGGGCGGCATACGTACGCGATATAGTATATAAATTGTAATTAATTATTTGTTGTTGATAAGCTAGTGAAAATGGAAGATATTATCGCACCGATTGACAGAGAGGTTCTGAAAGCGGAGCTGACGCCTGAAAGACGGCTCAGAACGACCAATAAGAGTCATAACGATATTTATATAATAAATTGGAAGAACGCCCCTAACGTACTTAAAGAAATAGGTCGCTTGCGCGAGATAGCATTCAGGGCAGCCGGAGGTGGTACGGGTAAGTCTCTTGATTTGGACGAATACGATTTGATGGAGAACCCTTATCAGCAGTTGGTAGTATGGGACCCCGAAGCTGAAGAAATTCTGGGCGGTTACCGCTACATATTGGGCGATGAGGTGGAATTCGATTGCGAGGGCAAGCCTATCTTGGCAACAGCCCACATGTTCGATTTCTCTCCTAAGTTCTTAAAGGAGTATCTTCCTACCACCATCGAGTTGGGTCGTTCGTTCGTAACACTAGAGTATCAGTCATCGCGTGCAGGCGCTAAGGGACTTTTCGCTCTTGATAACCTGTGGGACGGACTTGGTGCTTTGACCGTGGTTAAACCCAACGTAAAATATTTCTTCGGAAAGATGACTATGTATCCCAGCTATCACCGCTTGGGTAGAGATATGATTCTTTATTTCTTGAAGAAGCATTTTTCCGATAAAGACGGACTTATCACTCCTACACATCCGTTGAAAATAGAGGCCGACGAGAACTTGCTTAAGCGGATGTTCCCATACGATACATTTAAGGAAGATTATAAAGTGCTGAACACCGAGGTTCGCAAGTTGGGTTATAACATCCCGCCTCTTGTTAATGCATATATGAGTCTGTCGCCCACCATGCGTATGTTTGGTACCGCCATCAACTACGGTTTTGGCGATGTAGAAGAGACAGGTATTCTGATAGCAGTAGACGAGATACTCGAAGAGAAGCGTGTACGTCACATCGAGTCGTATATTAAAGAGCATCCCGAGGCTTTGCAACTCACTTCCGGAGCCAATCCGGTATTATCGAAAGCCAAGTAAATTGGAATAAATAAAACATCGTTCGCCCGCTTACTGATGAAGGTTCTTCTAAGGTGAGCGGGTTTTTTATGTTAGTGGAATTTACTGTTGAAACAATATGCGTTTGTAATCTATAGTTCGCTTTTGAAATTCATCTACGGTTAATTCATCGGTGGGTGAATTTAGAATATGTTGAATTTCAATTGCATAATGTGCTCTATGCTTAATTGACTACATGTCTTCTATGGTGAAACATCTTGTTTCTATTTCATGCTTGAAGAAGAACTTTGTTCGTAGTAGCTCTACTTTTTGTTGGAATAATTCTGGCTTGAAGTTCTTTCGTTGTCGTTTTACTTCTCTGTGTATTATCTATAAGAATCGGCTTCAGAAGGTGTTATAGAGAGGTGAAGAAATCTTGCGGGAAAGATAACAAAAGAATGTGATGCTTCAAATGAAAGAATACGATGCTTCAAGTGAAAGAATACGATGGTTTGATTGACTTATCGAATTCTTTTTTCGGCGGTTTATGCATTCATGATGGCGTATGCTAATTTACTATATATTATTCTTTCTGAATATCGCCCTTGCGGTGATTATGTGCGACTTGAAATTTCGCCGGAATTTCTAGTCCTTTTATTATATTATTTTATATATAATATATATTTTATTTAATAAGGCTGAATTTTAGAAGCGTCTGATGTTGAAAACATGCCTGAAACTTGATAGTAAACAAGTGGTAACTGTCTGAATTATAATTTTATAGATATGGTTGAAATAATGGCTGGAAAAATGCGATTTCATGCTGGTTTTGTGGTTGAACATTAATTCCCACCCAATATTTCCAGTTTTAAGCACCGTTTATAGCCTATAAAAATAAAGGTCCAAAGCGTTTCGCTCCGAGCCTTTACATATCTTATCTCAATAAAAAGAGAAGCTTATTTTTCTCCAAGACATGCTGCAATGGTGCGGCGTACTCGCTCTGCTGTGGTAACATTGCGCAGGTATTCGTCTACATCGGCACTGCCCATCAGTACTTCAGGGTTAGAATAGCGCATGGCGCTGCGTATGCCTTCGCGAGCGGAGAAGTGGAACTCATGGGCACCGCTTTCTTCTGCCAACTGACGGATATTGTTTTCATTGACTCCGCAACCGGCTAAGATGATGATGCGGCCGTTGGCTTGTTCTATTAATCTGCGGATAAGGCCTGCACCCTGCGGAGCTGTAGGCTGCTGTCCGGAAGTAAGGATGCGTGCGGCTCCTAAGTCGATAATCTCTTCCAATCCGCGGATGGGGTCTTTACAGCGGTCGAATGCGCGGTGGAAAGTGACGGGACAATCGCCCGAAGCCTTCATTAGCTCTTTCATCAGCGGAAGGTCGATGTCACCATCTGGGGTAAGAGCACCGAACACCAGTCCGTCGGCTCCGGCTTCGCGAGCTGCGTAAATATCTTCTATCATGCTATTTTTTTCTATGTCAGAGTATAAGAAATCGCCTCCGCGAGGGCGGATGATGACATGCAGCTTGATGTCTATCATCTTACGGGCGGTCTTTATTTCTCCTATCGATGGGGTTGTTCCTCCTTCGGGGATTCCGGCGCATAGTTCTACACGGTGGGCACCTCCCTGCTGAGCGGCGATGCAACTCTCTACTGAATTGGCACAAATCTCAAATTGATAATTCATGATTAGTTTTATGGGTTAATGATTAATATCTGAAACTGCTTCCTCCTAAGAACTCACGCAGCAGCGAGGTAGGCGGAAGTTGGTTATCGGGTACTGATACAAAGTATTTCAAGAAACGAAGCAGGCGGCGGGCTTCGGAATGGGCGGCACAGCTATTGGGCACCTTGCGTAGGATAGGCTCGGCATAGTCTTTAAGTACTGCCAGTTCGAACAGCAGCGCCGAGTTGAACATGGCGTTGGCTTGTTCCTGATAGGGGAATATCCATTTGTCTTCGCCTGCACGCACGCTTTCCCATCTAGAGATGGTTTCCTGAGCCGAGTAGCCGCGGTACTTATAGTCGCGTATGATGCGACGAAGCAGGCGGTTATCTGTTGTGGGGATGTAGTTATGGTTGTCTAACAATATGGTGGTGAGTGCCGATACGTAAATCTTGTATTTATTGCTGTCGGGGATATTAGGTATCAGCTTGGGGTTGAGCGCATGTATACCTTCGAGCACAAGAATCATGTTGTCGTCTATGCGTAGCTTCTCTCCGCTGGGTTCTCGCTTTCCGGTAGTGAAGTTAAAGCGTGGCAGCTCTATCTCTTCGCCTGCCAACAATGCTTGCAGTTGAGCCTCGAAGTATGGAAGGTCGAGCGCATAGAGCGATTCAAAATCGTACTCTCCGTTCTCATCTTTCGGAGTATGTTCTCTGTCAACAAAATAATTGTCCATAGAGATAGGGTAGGGCTTCAGTCCGTTTGTCATGAGCTGAATGCTGAGTCGCTTGCTGAAGGTTGTCTTACCCGATGACGACGGTCCGGCTATCAGCACAAGCTTCACCTTATTGCCGTTTTCGTTCCTTTTGGCAATCTCTTCGGCTATGTGTGCTATCTTCTTTTCCTGAAGCGCTTCGGATACATTTATAAGGTCGGTTACATGCCCTTGGTTGCACGCTTCGTTAAAGTCGCCCACAGTGCTGATGCCCATGATGTCGTTCCAGTGATGATATTCCTGAAATACATCGAGCATCTTTTCTTGCTTTATGACATCTTCCAGTTGGGTAGGGTTCTTACGGTTGGGCACTCTCAGCAGCAGTCCGTCGTAGTATTTCACTACATCGAACAGCTTGATATATCCTGTGCTTGGCACTAAGCTGCCATAATAATAGTCTACTGTATCGCCTAATGTATAATAAGACGTATACAGCTCGCCTGTAGTTTCCAGCAATTTCACCTTATCCGCCATGCCTCGTTCGCGGAACAGCTGCATAGCCTTGGTAGTGTGGCAGTCGGTACGGATGAAAGGCAGATCCTCGGCTATAATCTCCTGCATACGTTTCTTGATGCGTATAACATCATCCAGTCCGATGCTACGGTCGGCCAGGTGCAAGTCGCAATAATACCCCTTCGATATGGCCTGCATAAGCGATATCTTCCCCTGCGGATAAAGGTCTTCTACCGCCTTTACCAATACGAAGCAGAGCGAGCGCATGTAGGTACGCATGCCCGATGCGCTGGTGATGTCAAGAAATTCAACATCCTTATTATAATACACCTTGAAGTTGAGGCATTCTACTCTGTTATTCACTTTTGCGCTGATAGGGCCGTATGGCATTTCTAGTTTAAAACCATTATATATATCCAAAAGTGAGCAGCCTTCGTTGAATTCTTTTGTAAGATTATTATTTTTGCAATATATTTGTAGCATAATCGAAATATGAGTTACAGTTCCTGTTTAATTGGCAGTTAATTTACACATAAAAACGATTGAAAGCCTTTTGCATATTTAATTAATTACAAATGGAATATACTTTTTATGATTTTTTAGCGTTGTTAGGGTCTTTAGCGCTATTCCTCTATGGAATGAAAATCATGAGTGAGGGACTTCAGAAGTTTGCGGGCGACCGCCTTCGCAGTATCCTGACCGCGATGACCACGAATCGGGTAACCGGCGTTTTAACCGGGGTGTTGATAACCGCCTTGATTCAGTCCTCTTCTGCAACCACGGTAATGGTGGTGAGTTTTGTTAATGCCGGTTTGCTTACATTGTCCCAGTCTATCGGGGTAATTATGGGAGCCAATATCGGAACAACCGTTACCGCGTGGATTATTTCAGCTCTCGGCTTTAAGGTGGATGTATCGGCGTTTGCCCTTCCGTTACTGGCATTCGGCATTCCACTGCTGTTCTCTCAAAAAAGTTCTCGCAAGTCTGTAGGCGAGTTCATCTTCGGTTTCGCTTTTCTTTTTATGGGCTTGAATCTTCTCAAGACCAACGCCCCCGACCTTGGTCAGAATCCTCAAATGCTGGCTTTCGTGCAGAATTACACTGATATGGGGTATTTCTCAGTAATCCTCTTTGTTTTAATAGGTACTATACTTACCATGATAGTGCAGGCTTCGGCGGCTACTATGGCCATCACGTTGATTATGTGTGCCAACGGATGGATAAGCTTTGAGCTTGGAGCGGCGCTTGTGCTGGGAGAAAACATAGGTACAACCATTACTGCCAATCTGGCTGCACTTACCGCCAATACGCAGGCACGTAGAGCGGCTATGGCGCATCTCTTGTTTAACGTGTTCGGTGTAATATGGGTCTTGGCCATATTTGAGCCTTTCCTCTCAATGGTAGACTGGATTATAGATGACGTTATGCACGTTTCTCCAGCCGAAGGAGTTGCCGTATCGTTTAAGCTTTCGGCATTCCATACCTGCTTCAACGTATGTAACGTGCTCTTCTTGATATGGTTCGTTAAGTTTATAGAGAAAGCCGTCTGCAAAATCATTCCTCAGAAAGAGCAGGAAGAAGAATACCGCTTGCAGTTCATTACCGGTGGTATGCTGTCTACAGCCGAGCTTTCTATTCTTCAGGCTCGCAAGGAAATCAATTTGTTCGCCGAGCGTATACAGCGCATGTTCCGCATGGTAGAACAATTGTTGCATACTGAAAACGAGAACGATTTCAACAAGCTTTTCTCGCGCATTGAGAAGTACGAAAACATCAGTGATAATATGGAGGTAGAAATCGCTAATTATCTAACTCGTGTATCAGATGGACGATTGAGTTTTGAAAGTAAGATGGAGATTCGTGAGATGCTGCGCGAGGTGACCGAGATAGAAAGTATTGGTGATAGCTGCTACAATATTTCGCGCACAATCAACCGCAAACGCCGTTGCAGTACCGACTTTACCGAAAAGCAGTACGAACACATCCATCAGATGTTCCGTCTGACCGATGAGGCACTTACGCAGATGATATCGTTGGTAGAAGACACACATCATGTGGTAGACGTTAATAAGTCGTTCAACTTGGAGAATGAGATAAACAACTATCGCTCTCAGCTGAAAGACCAGAATATAATCGACGTGAACAATAAGGCTTATGGCTACCAGATGGGAACGCATTATATGGATATCATAGGCGAATGCGAGAAACTGGGCGACTATGTAGTAAATGTGGTTGAAGCTCATTCTGAAGTGAAAGAGAAGAAAGCGTCGTAAATAAACGGCTCTGTTTATATGTCAATTTGGCAGTGAGAGGCGGGCGGTCTTTTAAAGAAGTTTAAAAACACGCCATATGCCAAGGCTGGTATCTTATTTGTCGTTATGCTTTGTGATTTAAAGAATCGAATAATAACAATTTAAACGCACATTATATTATGATTTCTGAAAAATTACAAGCAGCGATGAACGACCAGATTACAGCAGAAATGTGGTCTTCTAATCTTTATCTTTCAATGTCTTTCTATTTGCAGAAAGAAGGTTTTGACGGATTCGCTAGTTGGATGAAGAAGCAGTCGCAAGAAGAGTTGACTCATGCTTACGAATTAGCTAACTATCTGATAAAACGTGGCGGAACAGCCTTGGTAGACAAGATTGATGTAGTGCCGCAAGGATGGGGTAGCGTGCTTGAAGTGTTCGAGCATGTATACGACCATGAATGTCATGTATCAGACTTGATAAACGAGTTGGTTAACATCGCTTCTGAAGAAAAAGATAAACCGTCGCAAGACTTCTTGTGGGGATATGTTCGCGAACAGGTAGAAGAAGAAGCTACTGCCGAAAATATCGTAGCCAAATTGAAGAAATGCAGCGATGCCGCTGGTTTGTTCTATCTGGACGATAAATTAGGACAGCGTCAGTAATGTCGCCGCTTGCCTTTTGGCAGTGATGCACTACAAGGAATAAATGGTATTGCCGCTTCTGTACTTTTATGTAAGTGCAGAGGTGGCAATATTTTTTTGTTGGCGTTTTGGCATTTTTGATTAAATTTGCATTCAGACGATTCAAGCAGAAAGAAAGATTTATGACTAGCATGTTTATACGCGGATGGAATTGGTGCCGACGTTTTCGGCATCGTAAAGGTTACGGGGTGCATTCGCCCTCCGACTTTTATCTCATTACGTTTGTAGTGTATGAGCAGGCTCCTTATTATAGTTATAAATTCCTGCATAGTCTTCGCTCTAACAGCAAAAGCCGTTTGTGCTACAGAGAGAAGGCCGACAAGTTCTTTCTTAGGTTGGCCAATTATCTTCAGCCAGGGGCTATGCTGGAATTAGGTACTGGCAGCGGAATAGAGGCGTGCTATCTGGTAAGTGGAAAGAAAACACGACTGACTACTTTCGACGAAGCGATTCTACCCGAAACTACCGCTCTGTTATCGAATATATCGCCTAAAATAGACTATAGAGGCGGTGGAATGACAGCCTTTTCTCATTGGTTTGAAGAGAACAAAAATCAGTTGCCGACACTTATTCATATAGCTCATACCCCACACTATGCGGAATACGTGGAGATGATAATGCCTTATGTATCATCAAACACATGTTTGGTGATAGGCAAGCCATACGCTACTGCGCAAAAGCGGCGATGGTGGAAACAGTTGATAACCGACCCGCGGACGGGAGTCACCTTCGATCTATACGATGTGGGACTGGTGTTTTTTGATAAGAAGCGCATAAAAGAACATCGCATTGTTAATTTCCTTTGATATAAATATTACTACTATGAAAAAGAGCGTGGTTTATACTCGTACCGGAGACGACGGGACTACATCGTTGGTGGGTGGAGTTCGCGTAGCTAAAACACATATCCGTCTTGAAGCTTATGGCACGATAGACGAACTGAATGCAAATATCGGGATGCTCGTTTCGCTGATAGATGACAGTAGGCAGATAGAAATGTTGCGATACGTACAGAACAAATTGTTCTCTGTAGGCGCATACTTAGCTACCGACCAGAGCGTTACCGCTATTCACGAAGGCGGATGCATTCATCATGATGCTGTAGAGCGTCTGGAACAAGCCATCGATGAAATAGATTCTATCCTGCCGCAAGTCCACCGGTTTGTACTTCCAGGCGGTTCTTATCCCGCCTCTGTGTGCCACGTATGCCGTACGATATGCCGTCGTGCCGAGCGGCGCATACTTGGACTTGAAGAGCAAGAAAACATCGTTATATCCACCGAAGTGAAACGCTTTATTAACCGATTATCAGACTATTTATTCGTTTTATCGCGTAACTTAAACATTTTAACAGATTCCAATGAATTTTTTTGGGATAAGAGTTGCTAATGACATAAAAAGTTATACTTTTGTGGCACATAAACAAACATGTAAAACATTTTAAAACTTAGAAGATATGTATTGGACATTGGAATTGGCCTCAAAATTGGAAGATGCTCCATGGCCGGCAACAAAAGACGAGTTGATTGATTATGCAATGCGCTCGGGTGCTCCGATGGAAGTAATAGAGAATTTGCAAGAAATGGAAGACGAAGGCGAAATATACGAAAGCATTGAAGATATATGGCCAGACTATCCTAGTAAAGAAGACTTTTTCTTCAACGAGGAAGAATATTAAAAGATTGCTCGCTAGCTGACCTGTTCGGCTTAAAGCATAACATAAAAGCGATATGTAAATCACATTATCAAGATTTGCATATCGCTGTTTCTGTATTTTATAGCCAAATAAAATTGCCAATTAAATTACTGTTTTTAATATCTCTGTTTGTAGATGTTGGGAAATTATGCAATATTGCAATAAGTTATATAAAAGCAATGTTTTACTTTGCTGAAATTGTTAGTAGAAGGATGTTGATATATGGAAACAAAGAGTATAAAATCAAAAGTTGATGAACTATTGGAGTTGCTTGATAAGAACCAACTTGAAGAGTTTATTAGGGAAGAATGTGAGAATAACGTGCATGTTTGCAATCGTTTTCTTGCATTGGGATATGGTATGGAATCGGTTCCTACTCCTGAAAGATATTCTTCTATTATTGAAGATTTGATAGAAGAATATAGTGGTCAAGGTTATATTAGTTACCGAGATAGCTTTGAGTTCAATATGAGTGTGAGCCGTATACTTGAAGAAGCAGAAAATGCCATAAATCGTCAGCAATGGAATACTGCAATTGCCATATTGACTGGTGTTGCCAATGAAGCAGAAGATATTCTTATTAGTGGAGATGACAGTGCAGGAGAACTTAGTGGAATAGTTTACAGCTGTTTTGAACTATGGACATCGTTAATTGAACATGAACTACCTGAGAAGATAAAGTTAAATCTGTATAAGCTGGCATTGACTCGGTTTAGAAATAAAAACTTGGCAGGTTGGGATTGGTGGTGGAATTGGATTGACTTTGCTATTACTTTGGCCGAAACTCCAGAGCAGCAAAGAGAAGTCATTTCTGCATTAGATGAAATCAAAAAGCCTAAAGAGGATGATTGGAGTCAGAAGCATGCTTATGATCAAGCTCAATCATATAAACTGAAGATGATGTCTCGCTGTGGTACAATTGAAGAACAACGTAGTTTTATGTATTCACATATTGAGAATGATGAGTTCCGTAGAAGACTTCTTCAGATGGCATGGGATGAGAATAATCTCGACGAAGTACTGCGTATAGCAGTACAGGGCGTTAATGATGACGCTGAGTTGGGTGGACTTGTTTGTGAATGGAAAGAATGGGAGATGAAGGTGTATTTGCAAAGAGACGATACATCTAATATAATTCGTTTGGCTCGTGATCTTTTTCTTAGGAATATAATTCGGTTTGGTAAATCGGGCGGTATGGATATCACGATGGAAGCGATGTATTCGTTAATGAAAAGCAAGATTGCACAAACTGACTGGAAAGAGTGGGTAGAATCATTGATTACTGATGCAGGTGGAAAAGAGTCTTTGCTTCTGTATATCTATACTCAAGAACACATGTGGGATAGATATATAGAGTACCTTGGAAAACATCCCCAAAAATGTCTTTTGGAGGATGCGCCAAAGCAGGTTTTTGAGCTTTATAAAGAAGAGTTTATAAAGTTGTACACAGAGTGCGTGGTGAGCTATTTTGATAGTGCATCCGATCGAAATTCTTATCGATATGGGGCTTCCATGCTGGAAACACTTATCGGATATGGAGGTAGTAAAGAGGCTTATGAAATAATTGAGCAGCAGAAAGCACGCCGACCTCGAAGGCCGGCGTTGATAGATGAATTGTCTAAAATTGAATGTAAGTAATTATTTGAAAACGTGGAATTATTCTTAATGAAATATTAAAAAATGGAAGAAACAAGCCTCTTTGCTGACAGAATGTTAAGCCGTAATTTTTTAGTTTGGAATAAAGAAAAATAGTTGGATTTTTTTGTGCTATGTGCGGAAAATGTGTATGTTTGCACAGAACAAGTATCTAAAAAGTGTGAAATTTCACGATTTAGATACATAAACAAGAGGAAGCATGTTTAACAGAGCCATTACAAAAGAGCTTGAAGCTTGGAAAAACAAAGAAGATAGGAAGCCATTGATGATGCTTGGTGCAAGACAAGTAGGCAAGACTTCAGTGTTGAAGATATTCGGGAAAGAACAGTTTGATAACTGTGCTTATTTCAGTCTTGACGAGGAAAAAGGTGTGAGCGACATATTTCGTACAACAAAGAATCCTCTTCAAATTATAGAGCAATTATCATTCCTAACAGAAGAACCTATATTACCGCAAAAGACGCTTATAGTTCTTGATGAAATACAAGACTGTCCTGAAGCTATCGGTGCTATGAAGTATTTCTGTGAAAAAGCTCCAGAATACGCTGTGGCGTGTGCAGGTTCACTCTTGGGCTTAGCTTTCGGGCATGAAGGCTTTTCTTTTCCTGTAGGTAAGGTTGATCACATAAATATGTATCCTGTTACATTCTCTGAATTCCTGGAGCAAAAAGATTCTGGTCTTTACCGTTATTACAAATCAATAAATAGTCTTGAACCATTGCCTCAAGTGTTTTTTGACAGACTATCTCAGGCATTTACAGCTTATCGCATATCAGGCGGAATGCCGGAAGCGGCAATGAAAATGGTTGAAAAGAATATTAAAGGCGTTGAGAATACATTGCAGAATATTCTTCAAGACTATGCTCTTGACTTTGTAAAGCATGCCTCACCATTACTAGCCAACAGAATATCACATGTATGGAACTCATTGCCATCGCAACTGGCTAAAGAGAACAGAAAGTTCGTTTACCAACTTGTACGTCCTGGAGCGAGAGCAAGAGAATATGAGGATGCACTCATTTGGTTACAAAACGCAGGATTAATACATAAGATAAGTCTTTGCCAGACTCCACAGATACCACTTAAATCATATGAGGATTTGAGCATCTTCAAGATATATTGTCTTGATATTGGTTTGTTGAGGGTCCTTTCTGAATTAACTCCAGAAACTTACCTCAGCAATTCTCCGATTTTCAAGGAATGCAAGGGTGCACTTGCCGAGAATTATATACTTCAGAGTCTGCTTGCAAATGGTATAAAATGTTCACGCTATTGGGCTTCAGGAAATAAAGCGGAGGTAGAGTTTATCGTGCAATACGGTATGGATGTAATTCCGATAGAAGTGAAATCTGGAATAAGTATTACTGGAAGAAGTCTTGTAGAATATAATAAGAAGTACTCGCCCAATTTGCGTGTAAGGTTTTCCATGCTCAATCTAAAACGTGATGATACTTTGTTGAATATACCGTTGTTCTTGGCTGACAGAGCAGAAGACTTGTGTAAAATGATGTAATTATGGAATAAGCAATAACAGCGATATGCAAATCTTAACAATGTGATTTGCATATCGCTGTTTCTGTTTTATGCCTATGATGTTTTATTGCTTAGTAAGATGAATCACGTCTCCCTTGCGGTAGAAGCCGAAGTGGTTAGTAAGCGACAATACCTCTAAGATGGCATCGGGAGTAAAGTCGGTAGAAAAATCACCCGTAAACTGCTCGTTGCGGAGTGATGAATCTTCGTATACGAACTTCACGTCGTAGAGCTTCTCCATAAGCGAAGTGATAGACGACAGTGTATTCCGGTTGAAGCGGAGACGTCCGTCTATCCATGTAAGTATATCGTTGGGACTTGAGTATTCAACCAACTCTGCCTGATAGGTATGGGTGTCGATGGTCATAGATTGCCCAGGCTTGAGTATTCGTCCTTCGGGAGCAATGGGCGATTCCATCTGGACAGAACCTTGGAGTAGGGTAGTTACTACGCGATGCTCTTCGGCACGGGCACGCACATTGAACTTAGTACCCAATACGCGTGTGTTAATCTTCTTACTGCTTACGATAAACGGCAGATATTTATTCTTCGCCACCTCAAAATAAGCTTCTCCGCTTAAGTCAACCTCACGCTTTGTGCTCCATAGAGAGTTTTTGTATACTAAACTAGTAGAGGCGTTAAGCCATACTTTACTGCCATCGGGCAAGGTAGCTTGTGCACGCTGTCCGGCAGAAGTGCTGACGGTGTAATCCGCAAAACGGTCGGAAAGAAGTCCGTAAGCCACTCCTCCGGCAAATACGGCTCCGGCAATGAAGGCTGCTGCCATTCCCACCATACGGTAAAAGCGGGTAAACGAACGTTTGGAAGAGCTTTCCTTTTCCTTCTTCTTTATTTCACCTTTAAGTTTACGCAAGGCAGACTCCGTGTCTATGCGGTCTCGGGCATCGGCTCTGTCGGCAATGAAGAGCGTGTAGTAGAGTTGCTCCAAGGTTTTCTGATGCTCTGGGCTGTCTTGTGCCCATGTTTCTACTTCCAGACACTCTTGTGCGTCGGCTTTGCCTTGCAGGTATTTCAATATAATATCTTCGTTCATGACAATCTTTTAGCGATAAAAATAGTACTATCTCTATTATAATACAATTGAGATGGTAAATATACTAAAAAGAAAAAAAGAAAATTTTATTTGGCCCTTTTCTTGTTATTATGATTACATTTGCATTCGTCGAATTTTACAAATACAAAAACGCAAATAATGCCTTCTGGATATATCGATTTCGAGAACAATAGAGCTGTGATTGCTGCTTTAAAGCGGGATGGAGAAGTGGCTTTCGATGCCGTTTACCGGCATTATTACAGGGGGCTTTGTGTGTTTTGCTCGCAATATGTGGGCGAATTAGAAGAAGCGGAAGAAATTGTTCAGGACACGATGCTTTGGCTCTGGGAAAACAGAAGTACCCTGATGGAAGAACTGAACTTCAAGACGTTGATGTTTACCATTGTAAAGAATAAGGCGCTGAACCGTTTGTCGCATATCGAAGTGAAACGTAAAGTACTTCAGGAAATAGTGGAGAAGTACGAAACTGAGTTCGAAGACCCTGATATTTATTTGACCGAGGAATTGCTCCGCCTTTATAAGGATGCCGTGAATAAATTGCCACCCGAGTTTAAGGAGGCTTATGAGTTGACGCGCAACCAGCAGCTTACGCACCGCGAGATAGCGGAACGCCTGAATGTGTCGCCGCAAACTGTGAATTATCGCATCGGACAGGCCTTGAAGTATCTGCGAATCGCCTTGAAAGATTACCTGCCTTTGGTCTTATTTTACATTCATTTCGGTGCGAAATGAAAAAAATGTGAGTAAAGATGAAAATAGTTGTTTTTTTTATTGGATAAAATGGAAATTTTGCGTCCTATATATATACATCAATAAAATTAATAACTATGGAAAACAAAATTTTATTCGGACTTAGTCTGATGGCGGCGATGTCTTTTTCGGCATGCCAAAAAAGTGAAATGGTAAATGAAGGTGATAACACATTGGATGCTCGATTGCAGGTTGAAGCTTCGGTATCGGGCATGGCGGCACGTACCACATCTTCTTTAGGCGATGGACATACTTCGTTTGCCGATGGTGATAAGATCGGACTATTTATGCCTGATAGCGATGAGGCTACCGCATGGAGTTATAATGGTGGAGCATGGTCGTCTGCTCCTCAAGACTGGCCTTCACAGTCGGGTGCTCTTGAGTTCTGTGCTTATTATCCGTTTGTAGAAGGTGCTCAGAGAACATCGATAGCGATGCCCGACTTGAATACTCAGAGCGGTAAGCTTGAAGACCTCGGTTCGATAGATTTCCTTGTCGCAAAAAGATCTGTTAGTTATAAGGATAATAACGGTAAGGTTTCTTTTACCGGAGATTACGCGTTCAAACATCAGTATAGCTTGTTGGTGATAACATTGCTGAAAGAAGAAGGCGATAGCGAAACTACTATCAATACGGCTACTCTCTCTGGTAGCGGAATATTCGGCAAGCACACCTATAGCTTCGCTGATCCCGAAGGCATGAAAGCGGTAAACGAAGAGGTTACTGCTGATAAGCTTGATGTAAAGGTAGGAAAAGAAGTAGGCACAGAAGGCTGTCAGGTAGTGCTTGCGCTTAATCCTTTGGCTGAGAAAACCAAACTTGACTTCTCTATCAGTTATACCCGAGACGACGCTAACTATACAGCTTCTACCCAAGGCATTGACCGCACATTTGTAAGCGGAACATGCTACAAGTACAAAATCCGTATTCGCAAGCAAGGATTGGTAGTAGAAGGAAGCGAAGTGACCAACTGGAATACCGAAGAAATTAAAGAGGATATAGTAGTGAATGATACTCCTCAGGAATAAAACTGAATAATTTTTTTATAATATCTCTCCCTTAAAACTTATCGAGCCAGAAAAAACATCTAAATTTGCAACATTTAAAACATTAGTAGAACGTTAATACCTATATTTAAATGAAAGCATTGAAAGATCGTATCCTGCGCGACGGTAAATGTTTCGAGGGAGGGATATTAAAAGTAGACAATTTCATCAATCATCAGATGGACCCTATTCTGATGAAATCGATGGCGGTAGAGTTTGTTCGCCGTTTTGCAAGTACTAAAATCAATAAAGTGCTTACGGTTGAGGCCAGCGGTATTGCTCCGGCTATCATGGTGGGCTATCTGCTCGAACTGCCTGTAGTGTTCGCTAAGAAGAAAAAACCAAGCACCATGGATAACATGTTGATTACTACGGTTTATTCTTTCACTAAAAACAATAACTACGATGTTTGCGTAAGCAGGGATTATCTGCAGCCAGGCGATAAAGTGCTGTTCATCGACGACTTTTTGGCCAACGGAAATGCAGCAAAGGGTATTATCGACCTTGTAAATCAAGCCGGTGCCGAATTGGTGGGAATGGGATTCCTGATTGAAAAATCATTCCAGCATGGCGGCGACTTCTTGCGTGGACAAGGTATTCATGTTGAATCATTGGCTATTATAGAGAGCTTGGACAATTGTAATATCAAGATCAAAGAATAATCGGAAACTGCACGATGGAACAAGAACAAACTACTTCAGCTCAGTCTTCCGGACTTATTTATAAGTTGAATGATCGTCCGCCTCTTAAAGAAACTCTTTTTGCGGCGCTGCAACATTTGCTCGCTATTTTCGTTGCCATTATTACGCCTCCTCTTATTATAGCGGGAGCTTTGAAACTTGATTTGGAGACTACCGGATACTTGGTTTCAATGGCATTGTTCGCCTCTGGTATTTCTACTTTCATTCAGTGTCGTAGAGTAGGTCCTATAGGATGCGGACTGCTGTGTATTCAGGGTACCAGCTTCTCTTTTATCGGTCCTATTATATCAGCAGGACTTACCGGAGGATTGTCTTCCATATTCGGTGCTTGTATTGTAGCGTCGTCGGTAGAGATGGCCATCAGTAGAGTGCTGAAGTACACTCGCCGCATTATCACCCCATTGGTATCGGGCATCGTTGTTACCCTTATCGGTATGAGTCTGATAAAAGTTGGAATTTCCGCTTGTGGCGGTGGAGCGACAGCTCAAGCCGATGGTACTTTCGGTGCGTTTCAGCATGTGGGACTTTCTGCATTGGTGCTTATCCTAATTATTATATTCAACCGTAGTTCGAATCGCTATCTGCGTATGAGTTCTATTGTCATCGGATTGGCGGTAGGCTACATCTTGGCTTGGATATTGGGAATGGTAGATTTCTCTTCTATACAGAACTACGGCGGATTTAATGTGCCCATGCCTTTTAAATACGGCATCTCGTTCGATTTGTCTTCTATCATAGCGTTAGGACTTATCTACCTTATCACGGCTATCGAAGCTTACGGTGATATTACTGCCAACTCAATGATTTCGGGAGAGTCTGTTGACGATGAAGTATTCGTTAAACGAGCTTCTGGCGGTATATTGGCAGATGGCTTCAATTCTATGTTGGCTGGTATTTTCAATTCATTCCCCAATTCAATATTCGCTCAGAACAACGGTATGATTCAGTTGACCGGAGTAGCCAGCCGCTACGTAGGATTCTACATCGCCGGATTCCTTATTCTGTTGGGCTTGTTCCCCGCAGTAGGTCTGGTGTTCTCGCTGATGCCTGGTCCAGTATTGGGAGGCGCTACCTTGCTGATGTTCGGAACCGTTGCAGCTGCAGGTATCCGTATCATCGCATCGCAGCCTATGACTCGTAAGGCTACCTTGGTAATGGCTCTTAGCTTCTCTTTCGGATTAAGCGTAGAGTTGGTTCCCGAAATCTTGTGTCAGCTACCCGATACATTGCGTAATATCTTCTCTTCGGGTATTACAACAGGTGGTTTAACTGCTATCCTTGCTAATTTGCTGATTAGAATTAAAGAGTAATACTGCAAGTATACCTTATTATATAATATATAAAGGGAAAGAAACCGCGACTTAAAACTCCGGTTTCTTTCCCTTTTTGTTTTATGTTCTCTTCTTGTTGGTGTCATCATTGGCTTTTATCAGTGTTTGCGCCACAAATATGTTATCGACTATGCGGCTTCAGAAATTGCGAGTTTATGCAATTTTGCGATTCTGAAGACTTTTTAAATATTCCGGTATTGTATAGATTTTGATATATGGACTTTATAAAACTGCTATATATGGTCAAAAAAGATGAATATTTATTCTGAAATCCATACTGTACCGTTATGAAGGTAAAATAAAAAAATACAATATCTCCCCTCACTTTTTAACGTTCATATAGCATATTTCCCGTATATTTCTGTTATCTTTGTCGCATCTACGAGATTAAACCTGTTTTTACCTTATAATAAAATACGAGACAAAATTTTGAAAACTAACTATAAAAACACCTTATGCCTATGATATAAAAAATGAAAAACGCAAATTGAGGACAAGTCTGTGACAGATGCACACATTCCTCTATAACCCTTATTCCTCAATTATGTTTCCTTAAAAACAGTTGAGACTATTATGAAAGAAACCAAATTAATATTTATTTTTAGTTAACCGCAGATGTATGAAAAATAACCATTCATGGAACTATGCTGACCTTAGAGCTAAGTTTCCTTTAACATCGAAAATGAGTTTGATACTCTTGTTAGCTGCTTCGTCATCCCTTTCGGCCAACGGCAACGCAGTGCAATCGAACGAAATTATGTTACCCCCCCCCATCAGCCGTTAGTCAGCCGGCTGATGTAAAAGTAATTGGTTCTGTAAAAGATGCTTCTGGAGAACCGTTGATTGGTGTAAGTATCTTGGTGAAAGGTACTACCAACGGTACAGTGACCGACATTGATGGAAAATTTACTCTGAACGCACCAAAAGGTTCGGTGCTCGAAATCAGTTATGTGGGCTATAAGACCCAGAGTGTTACAGTTACAGGATCTTCTTTAAATGTAACTCTGAAAGAAGACAATGAACAACTGGAAGAAGTAGTTGTTACGGCGCTCGGTATCAAGCGTGCAGAAAAGGCCCTTTCTTATAATGTACAGAAAGTAGACCAGAGCGAATTGGTACGTGTAAAAGATGCCAACTTCGTTAACTCACTTAACGGTAAGATTGCCGGTGTGAGCATTAACAGGAGTGCTACCGGTGTGGGTGGTGCTACACGTGTGGTAATGCGTGGTGCTAAGTCTATCGAAGGAAACAACAACGCATTGTACGTAGTAGATGGTATTCCTTTGTTTAACACCACTATGGGAGCTACCGACAGTGGTATCATGGGTGAAGGCTCTGCCGGAACAGAAGGTATCGCCGATTTCAACCCCGAAGATATTGAATCTATCTCTGTATTGAGCGGTCCATCGGCTGCGGCATTGTATGGTAGTAGCGCTGCCAACGGTGTTATCTTGATAACTACAAAGAAAGGTAAAGAAGGTAAGGTACAGATCTCAGTTTCTTCTTCTACAGAATTCAGCAAAGCTTATATGACTCCTAATTTCCAGACTACTTACGGAAATGCAAAGGGCTCATACGAAAGCTGGGGCGAAAAGCTTGCTAATCCGTCAAGCTATGATCCTAAGAATGATTTCTTCAATACCGGTACAAACTTCATTAACTCAGTGACTTTGACTACTGGTACTAAGAGCAATCAGACTTTCGCTTCTATCTCTTCTACTAATTCAGCAGGTATCGTTCCTAATAACGAATATAACCGTTTGAACTTTACCTTCCGTAATACTTCTACTTTCTGGAACGACCGCTTGCAGTTAGACTTGGGCGCTTCTTACATCAAGCAGGATGATAAGAACATGGTTTCTCAAGGTTTGTATTGGAACCCGGTTGTAGCTGCTTATTTGTTCCCGAGAGGTGAAAACTTCGAAGACATCAAGACTTTCGAATATTTAGACGAATCTCGTAAGCTCCCTGTACAGTATTGGCCGGTATTGGATGCAGTTTATGCTCCGCAGAACCCTTACTGGACAGCATATCGCAATGTTGCCAAGAACACTAAGCACCGTTACATGTTTAATGTAGGCGCAACCTTTAAGATTACCGATTGGATGAATATCGCTGCTCGTTATCGTATGGATAATTCGTACGTAGATTTCGAACGTAAGATTTACGCTTCTTCAGACCAGGTATTCGCAGAAGGTAAGAAAGGTTTCTATGGCTACAGTAGCTTTAGCGATCATCAGGAATATGCCGACGCTATGTTGAACATCAACAAAGCTCTTGGCGATTTCAATATTTCAGCCAACTTGGGTTGGAGTTATTCTAACTATGGTTCATTGACTCGTGGCTATAAAGGCCCGTTGAAAGGTGTGCCTAATAAGTTTGCTGTTTCTAACATCGACCCGGCTAACGGTCGTACATCAGAATCGGGTGGTGACTCTCAAGTACGTAACCATGCAGCTTTCGCCAACGCTGAACTTGGATGGAGAAGCATGTTGTATTTGACATTGACAGGACGTTTGGACTGGAACTCTCGTTTGGTAAACACTGACGAAAATCCGTTCTTCTATCCTTCAGTAGGTTTGTCTGCTATCATCTCTGAAATGGTTAAGATGCCTGAATTCATTTCTTACATGAAAGTTCGTGGATCTTACACTCAGGTAGGTGCTCCTATCTCTCGCTCTGGTTTGACTCCGGGCACTGTAACTACTCCTATCGTAGGTGGTACTTTGAAACCGACAGGAATCTATCCGTTCACAGACTTCAAGCCTGAAAGACTAACTCTTACGAATTCGGTTTGGCAGTTCGCTTGTGGAAGAAGTTCAATGCAGAAGTAACTTATTATAAGTCTAATACATTCAACCAGACTTTCCAGGGTTCATTGCCTGAATCTACTGGTTACAAGTCAATCTACTTGCAGGCTGGTAACGTAGAAAACCGCGGTTGGGAAGCTTCTTTCAACTACTCTGATAAATTTAAGAATGGTTTCGCTGTTTCTTCTACAGTAACATTCTCTAAGAACATCAATGAAATCAAGGAAATGGTTAGCGATTATCACACAGATTTGATGGACGATCCTATCAACATTCCTGAAATATCGAAAGATAAAGGCCGTACAATCTTGAAAGTAGGCGGTAGCATCCATGATATCTATGCTACTCGTTTCTTCAAGAAAGATGGTCAGGGCTTCGTAAGCGTAAGTACAGACGGTAAGTTCGAAATGGAAGACGGCGCTCCTGTTTACTTGGGTAAAGTAGCTCCTAAGTTCAACATGGGCTGGAACAACTCTATCTCTTATAAGGGTCTTGGTTTGAGCTTCTTGATTAACGGACGCTTTGGTGGTGTTGTTACTTCTTCTACAGAAGCTATTTTGGACCGCTTCGGCGTATCTCAGCGCAGTGCTGACGCACGCGATAACGGTGGTGCTTTGTTCCCGGGTCAGGGTAGAGTAAACGCTAAGGCATACTACCAGATGATAGGTACAGGTGACTATCAGACTTCAAGCTACTACTTGTACAGCGCAACAAATGTTCGTTTGCAGGAATTGACACTTAGCTATACAATGCCTAACAAGTGGTTCGGCAATATCTTGAAAGACGTAAACATCTCTTTCATCGCTAACAACCCATGGATGCTTTATTGCAAGGCTCCGTTCGACCCAGAACTGACTCCTTCTACAGCTACCTTCGGACAAGGTAATGACTATTTTATGCAACCAAGTGTTCGTAGCTTTGGTTTCGGTGTGAAATTTAAACTTTAAAAAACTACTATGAAAAGTATGAATCGACATAAATTGTTTGCCATCGCTCTTGGTGCAATTGCAATGACATCATGTGATTTTGAAGCGGTTAATACCAATCCTTTTGAGATGACCGAACAAGAAGGTATGATGGATGGCTACGCTATTGGTGGCTTGATTACTGCTATGGAAAAGACTGTTTTCCCTACAGGTACACAAGCCGATGATACCGACCCTGTGAATCAGTATCAAATTGCTTATAACCTTTCTGGTGATGCATGGAGTGGTTATATGGGTATGAACAATAATTTTGGTGGTAACTCTCATTTGAATTATGTCTTGAAAGACGGATGGATTTCTTCTACTTTCAAGAATTCTTATACTAACCTTTTGGACCCATGGAAAAAGCTGACAGCTTACGCTAATCAATATAATTCTCCTGAAGTCGCTGCTATAGCTCAGGTATTGAAGATTTCTGGCTGGCACAAGGTATTGGAATGCTTTGGTCCTATTCCGTATTCTAAAGCAGGTTCAGGCGAAATCAATGTTCCTTATGATTCTGAAAAGGATGTATATAAAGGCATGTTGAACGACTTGGAAGCAGCTGTTAATGTATTGACTCCGTTGGCAAAAGCCGGTGTTAAGGTATTGGGCGACTACGATTTGGTATACGAAGGAAACACAACAAAATGGGTGAAATACGCTAACTCTTTGATGCTCCGTTTGGCTATGCGTTTGCGTGAAGCTCGCGATGCTGAAATGCAGTCTTGGTCTAAGGAATTTGCTAAGAAGGCTTTGACACATGATATCGGTGTGATGACAGAAGCTCAAGATGCAGCTGCGGCAGGTACAGGCGCAGGTGTTTCTTTACGTAATCCTATTTTTTGGATTTCAGACAACTATAACGATGCTCGTGTAGGTACTACTATCTTGTCTTATCTTACAGGATATAACGACCCTCGTTTGAGTGCTTATTGCTTACCTGTAAATTCATTATGTACTGTAGGTGTTACCGCATTCGATGGTAAGAAATATCAGGGAGTACCTATGGGACATTCATATTCTCGTTTTGGTGAGAATGATAGTAAGGAGTCTTATTACTTCTATTCTAAGCCAAACATTACTGCAAATACTCCTCTATACTGGATGCGTACTTCTGAAGTATTATTCTTACGTGCTGAGGCTGCTTTGTACTATGGAGCGGAATTTGGTGATGCTGAAGCTTTATACAAAGCTGGTATTGCAATGTCGTTTGCTGAAAACGGTGTTCAGGGTTCTGTAGATTCTTATATGAATTCAGGCAAAACACCGAGTGCGGTAGAAAACAGCTCACGTTATTATGGTTATCCTTCTCCTGCTCCTTGCGAAACAACAGCTAAATTCAGCGGTTCAACAGAGCAGAAGCTTGAAAAAATCATGATTCAGAAATATATCGCTATGTTCCCTAACGGTCAGGAAGCTTGGACTGAATTCAGACGTACTGGTTATCCTAAGTTGAATCCGATTATTCCTGGAGGTAACTGGAATACATCTAATATCTCTGACGAACGTGGTATCCGTCGTATGATTTATCCGGTTAGCTTCAAGAGCACAGAGGCTACACAGCAATTGTATCAGGACGCTGTTCAAAAATTGGGAGGTCCGGATAAGGAATCTACTGATTTGATTTGGGCAAAGCAAAATTAATGATAATACATTTAAATCTTAATTAGCAAGTATGAAAGCATTAAAGAAATTATTATATCTTCTACCTCTTGCAGGAATGATGGCATTTTCTTCTTGTACAGATGTAGAGAATATTGAGGTTGAGCATATCGGTGGATACAATACCATGGAAGATGCTATGAACTCAGAATATTATGTAAAACTTCGCGAATATAAGCAGCAGGCTGTTAACTATGGCCGTCCGGTAGCTTTTGGTTGGTTCTCTAACTGGTCTCCTGCTGGTGCTTACCGTCGTGGTTACTTGACTTCTATGCCCGATAGCATGGATATCGTATCTATGTGGAGTGGTGCTCCTAACCGTTTTGAAATTACTCCCGAACAGAAGAGGGATAAGGAATTCGTTCAGAAGGTAAAAGGAACCAAACTGTTGGAAGTTACTTTGTTGTCTTACTTAGGTAAGGGTAGAACTCCGGCATCTGTTTACGCACCGGTTGATAAACAAGCCGATGAAGAAGGCTGGACTAAGCAGCAAAGAGAAGAAGCAAAGAAGAAAGCTCGTTGGGAATACTGGGGCTTCAATGGTCAGTTCGAAAGTGAAAATCACTACGAGGCTTTGAGCCGTTTCGCTAAAGCGCTTTGCGATTCATTGGTTGCTAATGACTGGGACGGTTATGATATCGACTGGGAAATTGGTTCTGGTGTATTCGATATGGATGGAACATTGTCGTCTGATAATCACTTAATTTACTTAGTTAAGGAAATGAACAAGTACATCGGTCCTATGAGCGACCGTGAAGGTAAAGGTCATAAGCTGATCTGTATTGATGGTAGAATCGAATCTCTTGTAGATAAGTTGGAAGGTTATGTAGACTATTGGATTGAGCAAAACTACGGTAGAATTCCTAATCTGGATTATCGTAAAGAACCTCATAAGTTTATTACAACCGAAAACTTTGAGTCTTACTCTGCTTCTGGTGGAAACTTGTTAGGACAAGCTCGTTATATGCCGAGAAGAGGATACAAAGGTGGTGTAGGTGCTTATCGTGTAGATAATGACTACGATAATAAACCTGATTATAAGTGGATGCGTCAGGCTATCCGCATCAATCAGGAAGTGTTCCAAAAGTGGAAAGAACAGCAGGATAAGATCGAACAAGGCGACAACAAATAATGAGTTGAATGTTTTAAATTGAATCTTTTATGAGAACAAAATATTTATTTGGAATAATGGGTTGTATGGCGCTTTTCTTGGGGGCCTGCAACGATAGCGAAGGAGATTTGCTTGAACCGAAAGTCTACTTTGAAAATAAGGAAATGACTATCGATGTAGAAGACGACGCTACTGAAATGTCTTTTGATTTGACATCTCGTCTTTCTACAGCAAATTCTTCTGAAGTGAACGTATCGTACTCTATTGCTGACGCAAGTGTAGTTGACGATTATAACAAGAAGTATAAAACTGAATGTCAATACTTCAATCCGGAAGATGTAGAATTGAGCAGTGCTACTTCTATTATACCTACAGGAAGATTGTACGCTGAAAGTGTTAAGCTGAAAATCAAGAACCTTGATGTATTGGAAGAAGGTAAACCTTTCATTTTGCCGGTTCGCGTTAAATCATCTATTGCAACATTGCCAGGTACAAGCATGGTTTATTTTTTCATTAACAAACCTTTGAAAATTACTAAAGTAGCAAGTTTCTCTAGTAACTACGTTCATGTTCGCTTCCCGGAAGGTACATTCTTTAAGTCGTTTACTTACGAAGCATTGATTTATCCTACTAGCTTGTATGGTAATAATACAGTTATGGGTACTGAAGGTGTCATGATTTTCCGTATTGGTGACCCAACAGGTGGTACTCCTGCTGAATGTCTTGAAGCTGCCGGTCGTCAGAAATACAATACAAAACAGCCATTGCAAACAGGTCGTTGGTATCATGTAGCATTGACTTACGATCAGCCTTCTGGTAAGACTAACATTTACATCAATGGTGAAGTTGCAGCTTCTTCAGAATGGGCTATCGAAGGATTCGCTCCTAATGATGATGTTGGTTTCAATATCGGTAAAATTGCTAACTTCCCATGGGGAGAACGTCCATTCAGAGGTTATATGAGTGAAGTTCGTTTGTGGAGTGTAGCTCGTACACGTAACCAGTTGCAGCAGAATATGCTTACTGTAGATCCTAAGTCTGAAGGACTTGAACTGTATTATAAGTTTAATGGTTCAGAAGTTCAAGAAGGTAGAACTATTAAAGATACAACCGGTAAGATTACTGGTGAAACAGGAGGTCTTTCAATTACGTCGTTGGATGTACCTGTTGAAATAAAGTAAGATTTGCGCCATTTATTTTTAGAATAGTATTTTAAAAATAACCATAAAAGCCCGAAACGCATTTTGAAGTTTCGGGCTTTTTTATGGTTATATCGCAGCGTTTTTGTTTTTATCATTGCGTTACCCAAATCACAGTTACTGCCAGTCATCGGTGTCTGTGAGGGCATATCATGAAAATTTTTGATAAAGTCGTCTTACTTCGACCGAAGTAAATGCTCACTTCGAGTCGGTCAACGTGCTTACTTCGGTCGAAGTAAGCATGCGTATCGGTCGAAGTAAGACGACTTCATTGAAGAGTTTACCCCGCCCAATTCTCCCTATCCAAGTTACGATAACTTATGGCTTCGGCTATGTGATGAGGCAATACCTGCTCTGAGTGGTCAAGATCGGCTATGGTGCGGGCAACCTTCAAGATGCGGTCGTAGGCACGGGCTGATAGGTTGAAGCGTTCCATGGCATTGCGTAGAAGATTCAATCCATGCGTGTCGGGCAAAGCGAATTGGTGAAGCAGGCGCGAGCTCATCTGAGCATTGCAATGCACGCCCGGTATGTCGGCAAAGCGTGCGGCTTGTACCTGCCGTGCCTGTATAACTCTCTCGCGGATGGCGGCACTGCTTTCCGATGTTCCTTTCTCCGCCAACTTCTCGAATGGCACTGGGATAATTTCTACTTGAATGTCAATACGGTCGAGTAGAGGTCCCGATATCTTATTCAGATACTTCTGTACTTGTCCGGTAGAGCATACGCAGTGGCGTGTGGGATGATTGTAATATCCGCACGGACAAGGATTCATTGATGCTATGAGCGTAAAGCTGGCAGGATAGTCTAAGGTATAGCGAGAGCGAGATATGGTGATATGTCTGTCTTCTAGTGGCTGGCGCAATACTTCGAGTACACTACGGTTGAACTCGGGCAACTCGTCGAGAAAGAGTACTCCGTTATGCGCCAAACTGATTTCGCCCGGCTGAGGAGTGCTCCCTCCGCCTACCATCGCCACCTGAGATATGGTGTGATGCGGACTGCGGAACGGACGCACGGCTATGAGCGATGAGTCGCGCCCCAACTTTCCTGCTACGGAGTGTATTTTTGTAGTCTCCAGACTTTCTGACAACGATAGCGGTGGCAGGATAGACGGCAGACATTTTGCCATCATTGATTTTCCGCTTCCAGGCGCACCTACCATGATGAGGTTATGCCCTCCGGCGGCAGCTACTTCGAGCGCACGCTTTACATTCTCTTGCCCTTTGACATCGGCAAAGTCGAAAGGGAAAGATGTCTGGCTATTATAGAACTCTTCGCGAGTGTTTACTATGGTGGGAGTCAAGTTGCGCGTTCCGTTGAAGAACTCTATCACCTCGGTTATGTTTTCAACACCATATACATTAAGGTTGTTAACAACCGCTGCTTCGCGTGCGTTTTGTTTGGGTAAGATGAATCCGTCGAACTCTTGTTGGCGTGCGGCTATGGCAATAGGCAATGCCCCTTTGATGGGCTGCAGGCTTCCGTCGAGGCTCAGCTCACCTATGATGAGATATCGTCCAAGCTTCTCGGCAGAAACAGTTCCGGTAGCCGCCAATATGCCGATAGCCAACGGAAGGTCGTAAGCCGAGCCTTCTTTCTTGATATCGGCAGGAGCCATGTTTACTACAATTTGGCAAGTAGGGAACTTGTATCCGTTTACTTGCAGGGCTGAAACTATACGTTCATGACTTTCTTTGACCGCCGAGTCGGGCAGTCCCACTAAATAGAATTTTATGCCACGAGAGCTGTTTACCTCTATTGTGACAATGGTAGCGTCGATACCTTGAACGGCGGCACCAAACAGTTTTACCAGCATTAAGGTTAGTATAGATTTAAGGTGTGTTTTCTTTTATTCCTCAAATCCGCAACTACGCGCCTAATATGATACAGAAGCGAAAATAATCTGC
>ENA-ORTB01000404-ORTB01000404.1-human-gut-metagenome-genome-assembly--contig:-NODE-404-length-58991-cov-5.220663_pt1 | contig 58991 bp, 47 predicted proteins | sample MGYA00241905_ERZ509174 | MGnify/ENA primary metagenome ERZ509174 (study PRJEB26280, sample SAMEA2338851) | human gut metagenome | biome: human gut; feature: human-associated habitat; material: faeces... | reverse complement strand
GAACAACCTGCGTGTCTGGATTATTGGGGGAGACTGTCTGAAAAGTCAAATATTCCTCAGTGAGAATCGAGAATCCGCTTCTGGCCTTGTATAAGGGTACGGAGTATTTCAGTCTCGTGAGGACTTTTCGGACAGTCTGGGGGGCGCTGGAACTAGCCTATAGGCGCTGCAGCGGGATGATTCTGGACAACTCCACCTATTATTGTGGGGCGCTGGAACTAGCCTTATAGGCGCTGCAGAGTCAGAAAGATATTCTTCCATGTCAGAGCGCGACGCTCCGTCAGAGCGAGAAACTCCGTCAGAGCGAGAAACTCTGTCATAGCGAGACGCTCCGTCAGAACGCGACGCTGACGCCGCCGACTATGAGGCCGGTCATGCCGATGCCGAGTTCAACGAAGCCGCGTACCCTTTGGCCGCCGGCCTGGACGCAGACTGCTCCTGCCTGCCATGAGAAGAGTGGGGAGTAGTCGGTGCTCTTGGAACCTTCCTCGTAGTCGTCGATCAACATGATACCGGCTGAAAGCTTGGAATACATAGCCACGTGGTTCTTTCTGAACCAGAATATCTTGGTGGAAGGCATGATTACATAGGCGCTGTAATCGGAAGTGCCTGTCTTTACCTTGTTCTTGTCCACTACGTCAGCGCTTCCGCCAGACCAGCCGACGAGCCCTCCCACGGAGAACGTCTTGTTCAGGACTCTGTAATACTCGGCATTGACAGAACCATAGGCGTTGAAATTGTCGAACTGGGCATATCCGCCTGTAAAAAGGGCGACAAATGCGCCGGAAAACACGTGTGCCATATCTGCAAGAGTTAAGCGGCCGTAGCTGAGCTCGACCTCATTCCTGAATGCCGGCATGTTGTGTCTGCGGGATGTCTTTTCCGGTTTGTAAACTTCTTGAATGGCCTCCGGAGCGTCTGAGGAAATGGTTTCCTGCGCATTGGCCTGGAAAGAAAAGGCTGAAATCGCGATAATGGTCAGCGCTGAGATTAGGTGTTTCATAAGTCTATGTTTTTCGCGAATATAAGAAAAATCTTTGACGTTCATCTTTTTATATTTAATTTTGACCCCGCAAATCCACATTTATATAACAAACAGTGGAACTGATTAGAATTTACACAAAATGAAAACTTATTTGGAACCGGCGAAGGAACTTCCTGTACGTGAGGAAGTTGACGTCCTCGTAGTCGGTGCCGGCCCTGCCGGAATTATGGCTGCCCAGGCTGCAGCACTTGTAAAGGGAACCAAGGTCATGCTCATTGACAGCAGAGGCTATCTTGGAGGCAACATGACCATCGGCCTTCCGCTTCTCGGCTTCTTGGGCCGCAAGGGCAATGAAATCATCAAAGGTCTGCCGCTGCGTTTCGTGGAGCGACTCCGAGAAAGAGGCCAGGCCACACATCACAGAAGATGTCCGCTGCACGTGAGCCTTACAATGGTAGACCCGGAGGGAACCAAGCACCTCGCGTGGGAGATAATGGAAGAATGCGGCGTGGAAGTGCTGCTCTATGTCTTTGCTACTGACGTGATTATGGAAGGCGACAAGTGCAAGGGCGTGATTATTGACTCCAAGAAGGGCAGGGAAGTGATCCTCGCCAAGACCATAGTGGACTGCACCGGAGACGGCGACATTCTGTACCGTGCAGGAGCCGAGATGAATTATGGCAATGAAAAGGGTATCCCGCAGCCGCCGACACTCATGTTCTCCATGAGAGGTGTGGACAGCAGGAAACTCCGCGATGCCGTGGCTGACCATCCGGAAATCTACGATATCGATTATATTCCGAATGAGTTCTTCAGGCCGATGGACAACTGCACCTTCGTAGGCTTCCGTAACCAGATACGTCAGGCACGTGAAGCCGGATATCACCTTCCGGTAGAGAGAACCATCTTCATGACCGGTATGGCGGAAGACGAATGGTGGGTGAACATGAGCCGTGTCAATGGCATTGACGCGACTGACCCTCAGCAATATACACGAGGCGAGTACGAATGTATGCTCCAGAATGAGGAAATCGTGCGCTACCTCAAGGCATATATCCCCGGATTCGAGAATGCTTACGTGGATAGAGTGGCTCCGTTCATGGGTATCCGTGAAACCCGCAGACTCGTGGGCGAATACACACTTACCGAGCAGGACATCTTCGATTGCGCACGTTTCGATGACGTGATTGCAGTGGCAAGCTATCCGGTGGACCTCCACCATCCGGTAGGCGGAGACTGCTCGCTCTGGTGGTGTCCGGACTGCTACGACGTGCCTTACCGCTGCCTTATCCCTAAGAAAGTCGATGGCGTGATCGCTGCCGGAAGAGACATTTCCGCCACACATCTTGCGCTTGCGTCCGTAAGAGTCATGGGCCCGGCAATGTGTCTGGGAGAAGCTGCAGGAAAAGCTGCTGCACTCGCCGTCAGGGACAAAAAAGAACTCCGTGACTTGGATGTCAAGGAGTTGCAGTCTGCCCTCAGAGAAGAAGGCGTATGGTTCAGAGACTGATCGGGACATTGATCAGAACATAGTCGGAGACTGATCAGAAAGTCGTCAGAATACGAACGGGAGAGGACGCGCGATGGTTTCGCGGTACAGTTCCTCTCCTTTTTCATTGCGGAAAACCACTTCCACAGGAGAATCCGACCTTGAAGCTTTGGCCTCGAAAGTATGGATGCATCCGGCCTTCTGGCGGTGTGCGTGGTGCCTGGCAGGATGAGTCATCTGCGGCAGGTCATAAGTGAATACACTGACCGGGTCTTCCGTATGCGGAGTGCTGACTTTCAACGCCTTGCCGTTTTCGTATATTTCCACATGGTATCCAGGCATCCAGGTCCACCAGTTCACCAGCACTGAATTCCGGAATTTGCCGGCAGAATAATCCACACGCTCAGGAGCGGCCTTGAGCAGAAGCTTGAAATCCTCCGAGTTCCGGTAAGCCTCGCCCACACAGTTCAGGTCGTAGATGCTGTAATTGCGTACGCCGTGTTCGTAAGTCTCGAAATGCAGTTTGAAAGGAGCATTGTCAATGCCCCGTCCGCACATCATTCCAGCTTCTGAGCCGTCGTTGCAGTACAGCAGATTCTCTTTCGGGGTTTCCCACATCATGCCGGAAGAGCAGGGGAGACCATACTGGAAAAGCGCAGGATATTCCGTCCTGCTGAAGAAGTCGAACTTGTGTATATGCCCGGCGAAATTCAGCGCCTTCTGCCTGAAACGCGTGCAAAGACTGTCAATGAACGCAAGCTGTTCCGCAGGCATTTTGTCCCGCCCTCCATTTTTAAGGGAACCGCCGAAGAAAGGACAATGCGTACATATGAATACATTGCACGAGTCAGGTACATAACTCAGGTCCTTTTCGAGCCACTCCAGCTGAGCCGGGAGGAATGCTGTCTCATAATTGCGGGCTCCCTTGATTCCCGGTGCCTTCTTGCCGCGGCCTTCATCATTGACATAAATGATATTGTCCAGGAACACCCAGTGTTCGTTTCCGATATTGACAGAATAACGGTCCGGGCCCCAGGTGCGGCGGTACAGCCAGCCCGAGCGGAAATCCACATTGTCCCCGACAATCGCTCCGTCGTGGTCGTGGTTGCCGGGCACAGAGTACATTTTCAGAGGCAGTTTCTGCTCCGCAATCACCTTGTAGGCATCATCCACATCGAAATCGAACTCGTACCAGAAAATGTCGTGAGACAAATCTCCCAGATTCATCATATAGACGGGACCGTCGGATTCCGCCGCCTTTTTCCGGATGAACGGAACCACTCTTTCACGGAACCGCCTGAGGTCATCCTTGTCCGGATCATTGCTAAGATGCAGGTCCGCAAGGAAAAGCACGGAATACCTCTCCTGATTCTCAGTGAGAAGTTTGAAATCGTGCCGTTCCACCTCGTCAGGAGACTTGGTCAGACGTGCCCAGAAACCGGGCCTGAGCCCATCCTCCGAAGCCGCGACCGCATCCGAAGGAGTTGTTATAAATACCACGCTGTCAGCCTTTTTGCTGTCAATGCAGTATCTGCCTTTGCTGTCAGTCAGGACAATGTTCACGCCATCGCTGACCTGCACTCCGGCAAGAGGCTTTCCGTCGATGGTGACCTTGCCTCTGATATTGCCTGTCCTGGAACAGCCGCCCGTGACAATGACAAGAGCGGCCAGGATATATAGAAAATGCCTTTTCATCAGTTCTGTACAGCGGTTTTAGGCTTTCCCATAAGGCAGACTGCAGTGGAAATGATGCCGGCGATCGGACACCACCAGCTCCACGCGATGTAGGTCTGGCCGAAGAACTGTTTCTGGAACATCAGAGGAACCACGATGAGAGCACCGGTGATGATGGCAGCGATGACTGACTTGTTGTTGCCCCTCTTGGTGAAGATGGCAGTGAGGAATACGCCTATCATACCGCCGTATGCGAAACACATGATCCCTGTAGCGAAATCCACGAGGTTCAGACCGCTGGCCTCCTGCATGACTGCAGTGACGATTGCGAACAATGTCAGAAGCATTCCCATAAGTCCTGCCATCCAGCGTGATGATGAAATCTGGTCCTTGTCGCTCTTGATGGCCTTCCCAAGTTCCTTACGGATAGGAAGATAGAGGTCGTCCACGAAACTTGACGCCATGGCATTGATGGCGGAGTTGAAGCTGGAGAGCGCAGCAGCGAGAAGACCGGTGATCATCAGACCGCGTACACCTGCAGGAATATGGTTCTTGATATACTGAGGGAACACGTCGCGCGCGTCAGTGAAGAATCCGGCGCTGATCTGTCCGTCGATGTAAGGGTCGTTGAGGAATTTCACCCAAAGCAGGAGTCCGATGCAGAGGAATGTCAGGACGATAGGAATCGCCAGCAGCTGTGACCAGATCAATGAAGTTCCTGCCTTCTTTACGCTCTTGCAGGCAAGTTGACGCTGTACGAATTCCTGATCAGTGGTGTACTGCGCAATCTTGAAGAATGCAATACCGATCATACCGCCTATAATGGTGTATGGCTTGGAGAAATCCAGGCTCGGGTCGAACATCTTCACCTTGCTGCCCGGCTCCCAGCCTTGGAGAGTGCCGTCTGCAAGCAGAGCAGCGTCTGCGCCAGGCATCTTCACCATACCGCCGGCAGTCAGCTGAGTCCAGATGTCCGCCAGGCTGAATCCCTTCAGCGAGCAGTACACCATCACGAGCGCGACCACTCCGGTAAAGGTCATCAGGAGAGTCTGGAATGTGTCAATGTAGAGAAGTCCCTTGATGCCGCCCATCATTGTATAGAAGGTCGAAATTATACCCAATATGATGATGGAACATACTATGAATGTGAATTCTATTTTTCCGAAAATGATGACTGAAACGGCTATGGCCGCGATGAAAAGCCTTGATCCTGAGGTGAAAAGCTGGCCGAGAAGGAACATCACGCTGTTCGTCCTCTTGGCTTTTTCGCCGAAGCGCTCGCCGATGAAGCCGTAGATGGTGATGGTCTTGGCATTGTACAGTTTCGGCATAATCAGGGCGGCGACCAATGTGCCTCCCAGGATTGACCCTAAAAGATTGATGACGTATGTGAGGTTCGTGTTGAATCCGAGTTCCGGTGAGCCTACGAAGGTTCCTGCGGAAATCGTCGTTCCGGCTGCCGCTATAGCTACGATCCAGCCCGGCATTGACCTGCCTGCAACGAAATAATCTTCAATGTTCTTGTTCTTGTGGGAGAACAGATAGCCTATCGTTATCAATGCTCCGAGAAAAATGGCTACTATCAGCCAGTCTATGATGCCCATATGATATTATGTGGTTTTAGTCTTAATAATTACAAGACGCGAATATAATGATTTTTTTGTTTGCTCGGAATGATTTTTTGTCTAACTTCCTGTCTTTGACACTTTGATTTTAAGATATCAAGGCCCCAGAGCGCTGTAATGGCGATTCTGGGGCTTTTGCAATTATGCAAGTATGTAATGCATCAATGGTGATTTCACGCCGACTGGCAGTCCGTCACGGCGGAACTCACTCCGCGCTGCTTCGTTCGGCCCTCCTACCGTCTCCTGCGTCCTCGCTATCGCGAGAACTTGTATCCGGCAGGCACCTCACACTTCCCGAGGCCGTGGGCTGGCCACGTCCGCCGTGGCTGACCGCCTGTCGGCTACGCCTCGTCATTGTCCTTTTCATCCTTTGAAGTCTTGATGGAGGCTATGATGCTCTTCATGGCCTTCTTTGTCACTATCTGGGTGTCGGTTCTGAAGCCGGCTGAACCGTGCAGGTGATTCGTGAGGACGGTTCTCGTATATGTCGGGATGTATCCTTCTCCCGTGACGCTGAGAAAGTTCATGTCATGGAGGGTTCCGATTATCTGGTCGGGACTGAACTTCTCCCCGGCGCGGTTGACCTTCTTCGCAAGGTACTTGTATATGATGAGCGCAAGGAAGCAGGTGAGGAAGTGTGCGGTAATGCGGTCGTCGCGTTGGAGGAAGACGGGACGAGCCTCGAATTCGGTTTTGGTAAGTCTGAAGCAGTCCTCGATTATCCAGTGCCCGCCATTCACTTTAATGATTTCCGGAGCGTCGTCCCAAAGGTCGGTGCAGATGCCGTAGAAGCCATCGAAACGGGATTCCTGATCTATCATCTCCTGATTGAGTGAGTAGCTGCTGTACTGGGCGACCTCGCCGTCAACGGTGCACTTCTCGCACTTGATGAAGCGCTTGGGGTCATTCTGCCCCTTGCCGAGTTTGCCGGCGGTGCCGTTTTTTATGCTCTGTTCGGCTCTCGCTATCTGTTTTCCTCGTATATGCTGCAGATAGTCGCGGTACTTGAACGAGAAGGTCACGATCAGTCTCTGCTCCAGTTCTTCCCCCGTCTTGCTGAGTTTGGTCTGTATCCAGCGTTCCCGACAGAAGAGCCTGTCCGCATATTCGTCAGGATTCAACTTGGTCAGGTCGTATTCCTCCTTTGACAGCATTGGGCCATTCTTTGTGCTGAAGTCAACCAGTTTCCATCCCGTAGTCTGTGTGGCCCAGTCCTGCAGGTGGCCTTCAAGCTTCTTGAGCGATTGGACGGTAATGAAAGAGCGTTCTCCGACACTGTCGTGCTTCCTGTTGTCGTACGATGACAGGCCTCCGTCAGTGCAGACGACCACTTTTGACAGACCGAATTTCTCCTTGAGCTTCTCCTCCAAAGGCTTTAGCGTTGTGGTTTCGGCCGTGTTCCCGGGATTGACACAGAACGCAAGCGGAATGCCGTCCATGTCGGTGAACAGCCCCATCTGGACTATAGGGTTCGGCCTGTTCTCTTTTGAGTGGCCGTATTGGCGGAGGCCGTTTTCCTCTTCCGATTCGAAGTAATAGTTGGTGCAGTCGTAGTAGATGACCTTGTCTCGTCTCTTGCCGAGTTTCAGGCTGCGCCTGTATACTTCCGCCTGGATGTCGTCGCTTTCCTCCGCAAGAATGGATAGCGCCCTGTATACTTGATGAATGTCGACTTTCGGTTGTTCTATAAAGCGCTTTGCATCCTCCAGCGACGACAGCTTGGAACCAGGATAAAGTATCCTTGTGAAGAGCAGCATCTGAAGTATTTCGTCCAGGTCGTACTTGTTCCTGTGGCGCTTCTCTATCTTTCTGCATATCTTGTCCAGACCCAGTTCGTGATACACTTTCTGGAGAAAGAGATATCCGCCATTGTAACATCGCTGGGCATTCTTGTCAATGAGTGCGGCGGGATTGCATTCCAGTATTATCTTCTTCCTGTTCTCTTTTTCCTGGGCAGTAAGCTCGGCAACGTACTTTTTGGCTTCTCCGATGGGATCTTCTCTCCCGAAGCGCTTCTCCAGGTCCTCAAGAGTGCCGAGGCGCTCTATGTACTTGGTGGAAGGCTTACCGTTTTCGTTGCGGTAACTCTTCTGAACATAATAGACGGGCTGCTTGCCCATTGACAAAGTCTTTAGAATCATATCTGTAAAACCTAATAAGCATCACAAAGGCATTACAAATATAGAAAATAAATTTGACAAAAAAAAGAGTTCTGAACGAACTCTATCAAATATTTTTAACTTTTTTCGGATTTTAAAGTGTCAAACTTCCGGCCTAAAAATCGCTAGTTTTTATTTATATTTGTAATTGTTTGAATGAATGATACTATGGAAGAAAGAAACGACATAGTCATCTATAAGTCCGAAGACGGGCTGGTCAAGATGGAAGCTATAGTCGACCCTGAGAACGAAACAATCTGGGCCAGCCAAAAGGCCATTGCTGCGCTTTTCGACTGCACCAAGCAGAATGTTTCCTATCATATGGGAAAGATATTTGCGAGTGGTGAATTGGAGCGTTCCATGGTCGTCAAAGAAATTTTGACTACCGCACAGAGTGGCGCCAGAGGCCTATCTGAAGACAAAGTGCTTTACTATAACCTGGATGCCATAATCTCTGTCGGCTATAGAATCAACTCCCTTCGCGCAACCAAATTCAGGATTTGGTCAACGTCTGTCATCAAGGAATATATGCGGCGCGGGTATGTCGTAAACCGAAATGCCGTATCCGAGCAGAAATACGAAGACTTGAAGAAGGCTGTCGGCCTTCTGGAGAACGTATTCAGCAAGGAACTGCTCCTCACATCCGACCAGGCAACCGACTTGTTTGATGTGATTCGCGATTACACATATGCCTTGGACACATTGGACGCCTATGACTACCAAAGTCTCAAAATCGCTGACACGACAGCCCCGGAACGCTTCCACGCCACCTACGAGAACGCTATCGAAGCCATCAAAAGCCTAAAGGAAAAATTCGGAGCAAGCGACCTGTTCGGTGTCGAGAAAGACGCGTCATTCCACAGCAGCATCGGCCAGATATACCAAACCTGGGAAGGTCGCGACCTCTACCCCAGCATTGAGGAGAAAGCCGCAATGTTGCTATATCTTGTCGTCAAGAACCACTCCTTCGTTGACGGCAACAAACGAATCGCAGCCACGCTCTTCCTCTGGTTCATGCAGAACAATGGAATCCTTTACCGGCCTGACGGATCGAAGCGCATCTCCGATGCATCCCTTGTCGCACTGACCCTGATGATTGCCGAGAGCCACACCGACGAGATGGACACGATGGTCAAGGTCGTCGTCAGCCTGATTAACCGGAAGAATTAGCCCGGCGAGCTGTCCCCTGAAGGAGTTCCCGGAAAGATTTCGAGCAACTTCCGCGCTCCGAAAATGGCTGCAATTCAGTCCGGTTTTATTACCCGCCAGGTAGTCTGAAATTTCCGCAACGCTGCATCTGAACGCATCAATATCGTGAAGCGTTGAAAACCCCTGTGACTGAGGAAGCGAGATGGCGGCCATACTTGAGCAAAATATCCATCAAGGATGGACTTTGCAAAATCATTGTTCATAATCTGCATTTTTAATCATTTCCAATGCCTTCTCGTGCTTGGCGTTTATTCGTCCAAGCTCTTTGATTTTGGCCGCATCATTTGATGCGACGGCTGCTTCATAAGACACTTTGCCACGCTGCAGATTGTGGTGGAGGTCATTGAGTTTGACATTAATAGCCAAGCGATTATCTGAGAGTATAATTTTATTGACGTACTCATCATATGAGTCCTCATCTTTCCGATGTGTTAAAATATCCACAGCTTCCACCACTTCATCAAGAAAGCCCTCAGTCTGAAGGTCTTCTATGCTCCAGTCACAGTCTTCAATCAAATCATGCAGGAATCCGACTGTTTTCTCATTGTCATTTACCCCCATCAGACCGACAGTGAGGGGATGTAGTATGGCAGGATTTCCGTCAATATCCTTTTGACCTCGAAACTCATAGGTGATGATTTCGAGCGCCTCGTCAATCCCGGCCGCAAAGAATTCTCTAAGAAGTTCCTCTGTCCAATGCTTTTCTTCGTTCATTTCCAACAATTTGAACATCGCGTCCATCAAAGTGATGACCTTCAGGCGTCTTTTGACCGTTCTCATCGGGATTTGAAATACCGGGATAGTGTCAAGAGGTGACTCCGGATTCAGTTTTTCGAACCAGACGGGAGTCATCGGATCTGACTCCGTAAAATGGACAAACATATCCCCCATCACCACTCCGCGAGGTGCATGACGCCCTTCATCATCCAACGCCTCGTCAGCCAAGGCTCGGACTTGTATCTTTTCATAATTCACATCCGAGTATAAGACATCAAGCATTTCGCTTTGATAACCGTCCTTAGTATATTCTTGAAGGAAATTCTCATCGGCACCATCCATAACATAGTCCTGAAAACTGGCATTTGAATCCGAATCTTCTTGGAATCCAAGTATTTTCATTTCATCGAAAGTATTTTCATTATAAGTTCCCATCAATACAATGTACTTTGGATGGCGGTCGCTGGACTTCTCGTAGAAATCCGCTAATAAATCGTAAAGCATACGCTTAGTCGTTTTGTTACCTGTGCGGTCACAAAACCCATCTTGCTGCCTCGCGCGCTGGCAGCCCGTAAGGTTTGTTCCCGCTGCCCGGTATGTTAATAAAAGGAAATTAATCGAAGAGGAGAACCCTCTTTCATCTTTTGCGAATATAGCAAACTTTTATCAAAGTACAATTTTTTTTGCAGTCAATATTTATCAGATTAAGTCGTATCTTTGACTTTGCAAGCTGAATAATACAAACACATAATGAACCGAATAGAGTGGGAGAAGACCACAGTACGGCACATGATCGAATTGTGGTGCAGAAAAAAGCATAGTGAAAAGGAACTCTGTGCGGAGTGCAGAGAATTACTGTCGTATGCAACGGCCAGACTCGACCGATGCAAGTTCGGTGAAAGAAAGACCAAATGCCATAAGTGCAATGTCCATTGCTACCGGACATGAAGTCGCCTCTTATTTATGATTTCTGCAATCTGTTCCGTTCTGCATAATGAAGTTTCGTCTTGATTTCTTCGGAAAAAAGTCCTACATTGCCGAATCAGAATGCAAAATGCGAACAAACTAAAACTATTTAATATCTAAAAAAATGAAAAAAAGTTTATTTATACTTTTGGCGATTTTCGTAGCGTTACTTGCCACACCTTCGTGCAAAAAGGAAAAAGGCACAGAAGGGCCTCCAGCTATTGAAGTGAGCGGTGTTTCAGTGGACAAAACAACTGTGGGACTGATGGTTGGAGAGAAAGTGAAACTTGTCGCGACGGTCATTCCGGAAGATGCGACGAATAAGAATGTATCGTACGAGAGCGATGACAACAACATTGCGACTGTGACACAGGACGGCGAAATCAGTGCCGTAGGCGAAGGTTCTATTATAGTCTGGGTAACCACCGAAGACGGTCAATTCAAAGCCGGCTGCAAGGTATACGTAAGCAACACCGCCCATCTCGTGAAAGAAATCGAACTCAACGAGACTGAATTGACACTCGCAGTCGGAGAGACTTTCCAATTGACAGCCGCCATAAAACCGAGTTATGCAAACAACAAGAATGTCGTCTGGAGCAGCAAGAACGAGCAAGTCGCCACAGTGAATGAAACAGGGCTAGTGACAGCAATCCAGGGGGGGGCACCCGAATCTTTGCCAGTTCAGAGGATGGAGGAGCAGTCTCTGTCTGCAACTTGATGGTATCAAATCCTGGTGTAAATGAAATTAGAAAATTCGAATTTTCGCCGAATTATGGCATAATAGGAGTCGGCGAGAAATTGAATCTCAAACCTTATTTATGGAAGGCATATAGATCGTTTTTTAACGTACGCCCCGAATTCCCAAGCCAATTCACATTCAACAGCGACGACCCTGAAGTCGCCACAGTTGACAATGATTTCAACATCATCGGCAATAAAGCCGGCACAGCCTTAATCACCGTGACAATGAACCGTTTCATAGACCCGGAAATCGGCTCATTCACCATCGAAGTCGAAGACACATTCCTCGGCAACGTAAAAGATGTCTATAAGGTTAAAGATAAGGGATTGGTGCTCACGAGTAAGATTTTATCGGGAAAACTCTATCCCAACGACAAAATCAAAGTCCTCCAGAGATCCGATAATAAGAATAACTATAATATGACCGTCGGTCAACTCTCACTCTTTGGCAAAGTTTTGGAATATGCGGGAAAGGGTGACGAACCGGGAATTTTATTAGCCGAAACCAAGCAAATGTCAACTTCCGACATAGAAAGAGGAGCTGTCATCACATCACCTGAGACTAAAAGAGTCATCGTGACACGGAAAGTCGTCGGAACAATCCACATTACAGGAAAGACAGCCCCTATCACTCCGGGCCACAAGCTACAGTTTTTCGACGGAACAATAGACGTCAGTGCAGAATTCAGCGAAATTTTCAAAGAGGAAGAAATCAACCCGGACAAAACATACCATCTCGTCACTTTCACAATTGCCGCACCGGACAAACTAGTCTGCTGGTATGGCCAAGTTTTCAAACTCCGTGAAGGCGGCCGCGAAGTCGGAACATTCACAGTATCCGACGCCGACCCGATGGAAGTGGTATTCTGACAGATTGACACAAATAAATTCCCGCAAAGGCCACAAAAATTCTTGTAGAACGATGCGGGTATCAGGTTTGCCTGGCGGTCGGCCCATAAGCTGATCCGCCGGGTTTTCATTTGCGGATTCCATCCAGAAAACGTAGTGGGTCAGGTCAATGTAAAAATGTCCCATCGGAAGCACATCGGATAACTGTCAAGTCCATAAAATTCACTAACTTTGTATTGAGGCCATACGTGTGGTTTCAAGCAGAAATAGTTGATATGGATCGATAGGTATGAAAACTTTTGAACCTAAGCCGTGGTTAGTACCGCAGCCTGTGCTGATTATCGGCACATATAACAAAGATGGAGTTGCCAATGCAATGAACGCCGCCTGGGCTGGACAGTGGGACGTGAATGAGATTATGATCTCCATGGGAAAGCATGCCACCACTGACAACCTGAAGATTAACGGCGGGTTTACTGTTGCCTTCGCGACCAGGAAAACCATGGTGGCCGCTGATTTCGTAGGCATTGTTTCCGCCAAGAACGACCCAAAGAAAATGGAGAAGACTGGATGGAACATCGAGAAGGCGACGAAGGTCAATGCCCCTGTATTCACCGATTTTCCGATGACTCTGGAGTGCCGCATAAAGGAAAAGTTCAATGAAAGCGAAACGGGCTATTATCTCATTGCCGAAATCGTCAATATCCTTGTAGATGAGAAGTATCTTGCAGAAGACGGAAATCCAGACATGGAGAAGATGGAACTGATTGTATTCGACCCTATTCATCATGGCTATATCCAGTTGGGCGAGAAAGTCGGCAAAGCTTTCTCCGACGGCAAGGCATTGAAATAATCTGATGGAGACTGAAAGAATTTTACTTCGACATTGGCAGGAATCTGATGCAGAGGCGCTCTTCAAGTACGCCTCTGACCCTGACGTAGGGCCACGTGCCGGATGGCCGGCACATAAGTCAGTAGAAGAAAGTCGGGAGATCATCAGGACATTCTTTCATAATGACACGACATGGGCAATTGTCTTGAAAGAGACTGGTGAGGCTATCGGCTGCATGGGCTACTACACCCAGGAATCCAGCAATATCCCTATCGGAGAAAACGACTGTGAGGTTGGCTACTGGGTAGGAAAACCATATTGGAACAGAGGTATCTGTACAGAAGCATTGAAACTGATGATCGACTACTGCATCCAAGTGAAGCATTTCGAAAACATCTGGGCAGATCATTTCACCGGCAATCCCGCATCGGGAAAGGTCATGGAGAAATGCGGCTTCACGGACACCGGAATGCTGAACAGATGCAGCCAGCTCGTTGGTGGCGACAAGGACATGGTCAAGATTTTCAAGTATAAAAGATAACAGACTATCACCAAAAAATGATTTTTTATTTCTCAGGTACGGGAAACAGTAAACATGTGGCACAATGTCTGGCCTCGTGCGAGCCTCAAAAACCTTTTCAACTAATGTTTCAATTTTGAACTTTTATTATTATATTATGCCACATAAAGTATCAAATTTAACATGTTAGACAATATCTACATGCTTACATCAAAAATGCAGCACGAATTATCGACGACGTCTGCCAAGCGGCATCAAAATGGCCGGAGATTGCCCGAGAGAATGAAGTGCCGCAAAAGATGATTGAAGAGATTCAGTCAAATATGGTTTTCTTCTAATTGATACAAGAAAAACAACAATATCCCAGACAGAATATAAAACAATAATCTTATGCGAATTATAGGAAACTTACTTTGGTGGCTTTTCGGAGGTCTCGAAGCAGCCATCGGTTATTTCACTGGCAGTCTGGCCCTTGCATGTACCATCATTGGCATTCCCTTTGCGTTACAGACTTTCAAGATCGGTCTGCTCTGCCTATGGCCTTTTGGTTCCACATTGAGAGACACGGATTGCCCGACAGGTTGCATTCGCATCCCATTGAATTTACTCTGGCTGATTTTCGGCGGATTGTGGTCCTGCCTCATGCATTTGTTCTTCGGTTTGCTCCTATGCCTCACGCTCATCGGCATTCCTTGGGGAAAACAGCATTTCAAGATGGCCGGACTTTCGCTCGCCCCGTTCGGCAAGGATGTGGAGTTAGGATTTTAGAGGGAGAAGATTAAGTAAGCGTTAAAAAATAAGTTGGTAAAGATTTGTGAAGTATTTTCGAGGATAGATTTCTTTTCGAAGAAGGAGTGTACTGGACGTACACGACTGATGAGAAGAGGAATATAGACCGAAAAAACGAGTAAAGATTACCAAGTTATTTGTAATGATTACTTAACTTTGGCTATCGGAACGCAAATATGTTGTAAACTATAAAACACAGAAATATGATACCAGATTGGGCTAAAGAGCTGAATTGCAGCATTACGGTCTGCGACAAGAACGGGATTATCGTTTATATGAATGACCGGGCGGTGGAACAGTACAAGAAACATGGAAATCTTGTGGGAAAGAACCTTTTCGACTGCCACAATGAGCATGCGATGGGAATAATCCGGAAGTTGCTGGCAGAAGGCGGCACCAATTCCTACACCATCGAAAAGAACGGCGTACACAAGATGATATTCCAGAGTGCTTGGAAAGAGAACGGCGACGTAGCAGGATTATGCGAAATCTCCATGATAATTCCTGCCGAGTTGCCTCATTACATCCGCGGCACCCAATCTTAGTACGTTGCACCGGATGTGACGGGCTCCAAGCAAGCTGCGGCTCTGATAGGCGGAAGGGCCGCGTCGAAGTTATAAAATTTCATAAAATAGTTTTATTTGTATTTACGATTCAGTAGATGGGTTAAGAATATTTACTATTTTTGTTAACATGGACAGTTTCACTGATGTGGAGCGCATTGGCTAGAACATAGAAATAAGACAAATGACAAAAGAACAGAAATATCTTGACTTCGATCAGTACATCAGGCAAGGGGAACCCGCCCAAAAAGACAAAGCGGAGGCTTGGCGTGTCGCCATCGGACTACAGGCTGTAGATGGGTTGAAGACATCCGAATACCTTCAGATTACGGCCCGCAGGAACATCGAAGGCGACATTACTATAGACGAAGCCCGTGATCTCCTGCAACAATACTATACTACCAGAACCGCACGTGATCGCGGCGATACTGACAATGAAGAAGCTGATAAGGTTTCAGTAAACATCACTAAGATATTATCTTCTGGAACATTCGATTTCAGTGCGAACGGTATCATATCTTTGCACCGGAGAATGTTTGACGGTGTATTCAAACATGCCGGAAGAGTTCGCGACTATGACATCTCGAAGAAAGAATGGGTGCTTGAAGGAGCGTCTGTCAGTTACTTGAATTGGGAAGATTTGCACCGGGCCTTGGAATATGACATCGCGCAAGAACGCGCATACAGTTACAAAGGAATCTCCCGGGACGAAATGATCGCCCACCTGACAAGCTTTGTCTCCGGGATATGGCAAATCCATGCATTCTGCGAGGGAAACACGCGCACCACAGCTGTCTTTACCATACAATATCTCCGTTCCGTAGGCTTCGACATCAATAATGAACTTTTCGCAAACCATTCCTGGTATTTCCGCAATGCACTGGTGAGGGCAAACTATAAGAATCTTGTGAAAGGCATCGACTATTCGCCTGTCTATCTTGAGCGATTTTTCCGCAATCTGCTTCTTGGCGAGCATTGGGATCTCAGGAACCGCTACCTTCACATTCATCATAGCCCAGAATGGAGCATACAGCCGGAATTGTCATCGAGTGCAGGACAAGCACAGGACAAGCTCGGGACAAGCACAGGACAAGTTCAGGATAAGTTCCACACGGACAATCCAAACATCGCGACTCTGATTCGCATTGTTGGGGACAATGAATTATCCGTAAAAGAGATGATGAAGCGCATCCGGCTGACAGGACGTGACAATTTCCTGAAAGTCTATCTTTCTCCATCCATAAATGCAGGTTTCATACGCCCTCTTTATCCGGATTCGCCCAGGCATCCTCGCCAGAAATACCTTCTGACGACCAAAGGAATGATACTCTTGCAGGCTCTTTCAAAAAAAGAGGCACCCAATCTTAATACAATGATAGAAATTCAATAAATCGAGGGAAATTACTATCTTTGAGGGTTTGGAATATACGGGGCGGGGAGGATTCCGCGCACCACATTGACAGAGAATAAGATAGATGGGAATAGAAATGAAGAATACGGAAGCAGGCAGGTGCCTGTTGTGCAAAGTGCCTAAATGCTCGGCAGCCTGTGCAGTCAGAACAGATGTTCCTGCCGCAATGAAACTATACAGGGAAGACCGAATAGATGAAGCCGCGCATATGCTTTATGAGAACAATCCTTTCTCAGCAGTCACGAGCCTCGTATGTGACTGGAAAAAAAGCTGTTACGGGCATTGCGTACTGAATGCGAGAAAAATGCCTATCGACTGGCACAGCATCGAAGCGGAGATCTCCATACCCTATCTGAAGAAAGTGCATCCGCGCACCAGCATTGACAACGGAAAGAAAGTCGCCGTCATCGGCGGAGGTCCTGCAGGCATCACGGCCGCTCTGGAACTGAGGGAAAAAGGCTGCGCCGTGACGGTTTTCGACAAGAACGAAAGACCGGGAGGCGTACTGAGATACGGAATTCCGGAATTCAGACTGGAGCGCGAAATCATTGACCAGTATGACAGGATTCTGGCTGAAGCCGGAGTCGGCTTCGCCGGAGGGGCAGATGTCAATGCTATGAAATTCAGCGAGATACGCAGAGAGTTCGACGCTGTCCTGATAGCCTGCGGTGCTTCTGTACCGAGAAGGCTGGACATACCTGGCGAGGAACATCCGGATATAATCTATGCCCTGGATTACTTGAAGAACCCGTCCGCTTATCGGCTGAAGGACAATGTACTGGTCATCGGCGGCGGCAATGTCACGATGGACGCCTGCCGCACTGCCAAGAGAGCCGGCTATGACACCACTGTATATTACAGGAAGACGTTTGAGAACATGCCTGCCAATTCCATGGAGGTGCAGGAAGCCATCAACGAAGGCATCAAATTCTGCCTCTTCGAAGTGCCAGTGGAAATCCGCGGAAACAAGGCGGTGATGAGAAAATGCGAGAATGTCGTGAAAAGTGACGGCCGGATTGCCACCAGAATGATAGAAGGAAGCGACCATGAAGTGGAATTCGGGTCAATGTTGGTAGCCATCAGCGCAAACGTGGACTACAGCATATTCGGTGACGAAAAGCCGGAATTCACGAATGGATGGCTTACTGCTGACGAAGGGCAGCAGACCTCACTGCCTGGCGTATTTATAGCGGGAGACTACATTCTGGGACCGGCAACAGTGGTGGAAGCAGTAGAATCTGCAAAAAAAGCAGTGAAAGGCATTTCAGATTTCTTGAAAATTCAGTAAATTAGAGGTCTGGTTCAATCCCTGTCGGAGAGAACCCTAAACAGTTAAAAGACACGATGATATGACACAAATTGACGACAAGACAACCGATGAAGGAATTGGCGGGCTGAACAGGTCATCAGAGCCTGTCATATCTTTTCATGACGCTGAAATCCTGAACGGCGAAAATCCGGTCATCTACGACCTGGACATGAACGTTTACAACGGAGATTTCGTCTATATAGTCGGAAAGGTCGGCACAGGCAAGACCTCCATAATAAGGACAATAATAGCGGAAAACCAGCTGAAGAAAGGGAGCGGAAAAGTCTGCGGATATCAGCTTAACGGCATAAAGGACAAGGACATACCTTATCTGAGAAGGAAAATCGGAGTCGTTTTCCAGGACTTCCAGCTGCTTATGGACAGGACAGTGGAGGACAATCTGACGTTCGTGCTGAAAGCCACAGGATGGAAAGACCGCGTGGCGATGACAAAGCGGATTGAGGATGTGCTCGAAAGCGTGGGCATGAGCAGCAAATCGCACAAGATGCCGCATCAGCTTTCAGGTGGAGAGCAGCAGAGAATTGCCATTGCAAGAGCATTGCTCAATGAGCCTGAAGTCATTATCGCTGACGAGCCTACGGGCAATCTGGACAATGAGACTGCGGAGGGTATCATGAAACTGCTCACCGGCATAAACCACACGAGGGGCACTGCCGTAGTGATGGTCACGCACAACCAGTCAATTTTCGACAAGTTCCCGGGCCGGGTCCTGATATGCAAGGACGAGACCTGCAAAGAATTGAAATAGAGAACAATGACAAAAAAGGAAAGATACAAAGGAGTTGTCGGCTGGTTTGAAGAGAACATGCCGGTCGCTGAAACAGAATTGCACTACGACTCCCCTTTCCATCTGCTCATCGCCGTCATCCTGTCGGCCCAATGCACAGACAAGCGTGTAAACATGACCACGCCGGAGCTCTTCAACAGGTTCCCGGACCCGAAAACCCTCGCAGAAGCGTCTTTCGACGAGGTTTTTCCGCTGGTCAGCAGCATATCCTACCCGAGAAACAAGAGTACTCACCTGATAGGGATGGCCCAGATGCTTGTCAATGACTTCGGAGGCGAAGTGCCGTCTGACATTGACCAGCTCATGAAACTGCCGGGAGTCGGAAGAAAAACTGCCAATGTAATCGCATCCATCGTCTATGACAAGCCTGTGATAGCAGTGGACACGCACGTTTTCAGAGTATCGCACAGACTCGGACTGTCGGACGGAAAGACGCCTGACTCGGTGGGAAAAGAACTGGAAAAGAACATTGACAAAGACAAGCGGGCAATCGCCCATCATTGGCTGATCCTGCAGGGAAGATATATCTGCACAGCACGCAAACCGCATTGTGAAGAATGCGGACTGACCCAATGGTGCAGAGAATTCAACATTGACGACAAAATCTGACAAATATGGATTCCATTATACATTTCACATCTGAAAACATATTCCTGATAGGCTCCATCCTGGTTTTCACGGCGATTGTCGTGTCCAAGACAGGAAGCAAATACGGAGTACCTTCATTGCTTATCTTCCTGCTCGTGGGAATGTTCTTCGGCAGTGACGGACTCGGACTGGTGTTCGACAACTACAACCTGGCGCAGTTCCTCAGTATCGTGGCCCTGTGCGTAATCCTGTTCACAGGCGGTCTGGAGACCAAGTACAAGGACATAAAACCGGTGGCGGCGCCGGGAATCGTGCTGTCCACGGTCGGCGTCCTGCTGACGGTCATCATCACTGGAGCATTCATATTCTTCCTGTCCAGAATCGAGAAAATCGGACTTTCGCTGTCCATCGTGATGTGCTTCCTGCTCGCGGCAGTGATGTCTTCCACCGATTCGGCTTCGGTGTTCAGCATATTGAAAAACAGCAAGATGAAGCTGAAGGAGAACCTCAGGCCGATGCTGGAGCTCGAATCCGGTAGTAATGACCCGATGGCCTATGTCCTCACCATCGTGCTGATACAGATAGCCAAACTCCTTTTCGACCCTGCGGCCGGAATAGAGGGCATCGACTATAGCCAGATGATACTCGGAGTGACATGGACATTGACCAAGCAGATGACTATCGGTAGCCTCACGGGCGTCCTGATGGGACTTGCGACCGTATGGTCTCTCACACGTATCAAGCTGAACAGCACGCCGTTGTACTCCATCCTGCTGCTTGCGGTCAGCATGTTCACATTCTCATTGACCCAGATGATCCAGGGCAACGGCTACTTAGCTGTTTACATCGCCGGCTTCATCATAGGAAACAAGCCGATGAACCACAGAAAGGAAATCCTATCCTTCATGGACGGTATGACCTGGATCATGCAGATAGGTATGTTCCTCACGCTCGGTCTGCTCGTAAATCCTAAGGAGATGATGACCGTGGCGCCGATTGCGCTGCTTATCGGTCTGTTCCTGATTTTCGTGGGAAGGCCGCTTACAGTGCTGCTGTGCCTGCTTCCGTTCAGGAAAATCTCATTCAAGGCCAAGATTTTCACGTCCTGGGTGGGCCTGAAGGGTGCTGTGCCGATCATTTTCGCCACATACCCGATAGTGGAAGGTATCCCGGGCTCGGAACAGATATTCAACATCGTGTTCTTCATAACGCTGCTGTCGCTGATGTTCCAGGGCATGTCAATCCCGAGAGTGGCCAAACTGCTTCACCTTGCCTTGCCTGAAGAAAAGGAACCGGACACGTTCGGTCTGGAAATTCCGGAAGAAGCCGGAAAACTGCAGGACTACACACTTTCCGATGACGATTTGTCCAACGGCAAGACACTCAAGGAGATACAGCTTCCGGACAATGCGAGGGTGGTAATCATCAGAAGGGACAGCCGTTTCATCGTCCCTGACGGACAGGTCGAGCTTCAGTCCGGGGACCAGCTGCTCATGATTTACGGAGAGGATGAGAGTGAAGAGCTTCCGAGCCTGAAAGAGCTGAAAGAAAAGGCGAAGATTAACATGAACAAAACAATTAAAGACTAACTTTGCGAAAACTGAACCATTATGGACGGAGTAAAAAAAATTCTTGTAGTCGATGATGAAGCGGATATATGCAACATCCTGAAATTCAATCTCGACAAGGCCGGATATGAAACGGTCACGGCACTTTCAGCAGAGGACGCATTGATGAGAGGCATCATCGGCTATGACTTGGTGCTCTTGGATGTGATGATGGAAGGCATTTCCGGTTTCCAGATGGCTCAGATGATGAAAAAGAATCCGGAAAGCGCGAAAATCCCCATCATATTCATTACGGCCAAAGATACCGAAGAAGACACGCTGAAGGGCTTCGACCTCGGCGCTGACGACTATATCGCCAAACCTTTCTCCGTAAGGGAAGTAGTATCCAGGGTCAATGCAGTGCTCCGCAGAGTGGGCTCCGCATCTTCCGATCCTGCGAGACTTTCATACAAGACGCTCACGCTCGACATGAACGGTAAGAAAGCACTTGTGGACGGAAATGATACCGAACTTACCAAGACGGAGTTTGAAATACTCAGGATTCTCGTCTCCGACATCGGGCACGTTTTCACAAGAGATGAGATTCTCGGCAAAGTCTGGCCTGACGACGTGGTAGTCTTAGGCAGGACAGTCGATGTGAACATCACCCGCCTCCGCAAGAAACTCGGCAAATACGGAAACAACATCTCCACGAGACACGGCTACGGCTACTGCTTCGAGGACAAGCAGTTACAGTCATGAAACACAAGTTCTCCTCCCTTGCCTCGAAACTGTTCCTGACAGTATCGATATTGTTCCTGTCATTTGCATTGTGCTTCATCTACTTCCAGTACCAGAGGGAGAAGAATTATCGGATCGAGAGTCTTAATACGAGGCTGCAGGACTGCAACAATGACATCCACGACTTTCTCGAGACGGATTCAACCATTTTCCGGAACTATATAAACCGCCTGAAAAAAGAGAACATCCGCGTGACGATCATGGACATTGACGGAAATGTCCGGTACGACAGCGGGACAGAAGGCGGCTCTGAACTGGAAAACCATCTGGACAGGGATGAGATAAGTGACGCGCTCAAGAACGGAAGCGGCTATGCCCTGCAGAGAGAGTCAAGGACATTGGGCGGACAATGGTTCTATTCCGCCACACTATTCAAGGACAACGGTCTGATAATCAGGACTGCACACATCTATGACGTGTCGATGGGACTGATGCTGGCTTCCGACAGGAACTATTTTTTCCTTGCGCTTGCCCTGTCGCTAAGCCTTCTGTTCATCTTCTACGTGTATCTATACAAACTGCAGCTCAACATCAGCCACCTGAGGGATTTCGCGGACATGGCGGAGAAGAATCAGGACATCCGGAATGCGTACATAACTTTCTCCAACGACGAGCTCGGAGAGATTTCCCGGAACATCGTACACCTATATGCAAAACTCCAGAACAGCGAGGATGACAAGACCAGGCTCAAACGACAGCTGACACAGAACATTGCCCATGAACTGAAAACGCCTGTCAGCAGCATTCAGGGCTATCTGGAAACCATCATTGACAATCCCGACCTCGATGAGACGACAAGAAACGATTTCCTGGAAAGATGCCACGCGCAGAGTGAAAGGCTCGGCAATCTGATTTCCGACATCACGCTGCTTTCCAAGATCGATGATGCCTTCACCTCATTCTCCACTGAGGAAATAGACGTGGAAGCGATGCTCCAGAACATCAGGAAAGCCACCGAGCTTGACATGGAAGCGAAAAAGATGAAATTCCTCATCCTGATAGCACCGGGTACGACAGTCCACGGAAGCCAGCAGCTTATCTATTCGATTTTCAGAAATCTGACGGACAATGCCATCGCATACGCCGGTGAAGGCACCACCATCACAGTCCAATGTCTCAAGGAGGAAAAGAACAAGCTCTGGTTCAGTTTTTCTGACAATGGGGCAGGTGTCCCTCCTGAGCATCTTACGCATCTGTTCGAGAGGTTCTACCGCGTGGACAAAGGGCGCTCGAGGAAATTGGGCGGTACCGGTCTCGGACTTGCCATCGTCAAAAATGCCGTTCTGCTGCACGGTGGCACGATAAATGTCCAGATTGCCCATACCGGCGGACTCGACTTCCACTTTTCATTGAACAAGTAAGTCCGCCGATTCACAGATTATTCCTTGGCGAAATGCTTGGAGGCACGCAAAAGATGCTGCAGCGAGCTTGCTATCTCGTGGGTTTCCTGAAGCAGATTCAGATAGACGTAGGAGACAGTGATGTTTTCCTTGGATGTCTGCATCCGCTCGATCTGGCCTTGTCTGGTAGATGACAGACAGCTTTTGAACTCCTCACATTGCTCGCGGAGCTTGTCAGAGTCCGTATAATTCTCCGTGGAGATTACCACGACAGCCCTTTTGAGCAGGTAGAGCAATGTATCCCGGAGAGGAAGGAATTCCTTGATACGGTCCTTTTCCAGCGGCACGAAACTGTTGTCGATATGTTCTTCGCACGGGTCACAGATACGCCTCAAACTGTAAAGCATATCCTCGCAGCTGTTCACGCCCAGGTGGAACCAGGTGCTCTTCTCAATCGCCACACCAGGATCTATCCGGCGCAGGCCCAGCATTTCCTTGCGTCTGCGTTGTTTCAGTTCCTGTCTTTCCTTCCGCATGGCGGACTCGGCTTTCTGGAGTCTGCTCAGGTCTTCGGAGATAAAGCCGTCTGTAACATTGAGATAATTGACATTGACAAAATCGAGGAACTGGCTCTGGCCCTGACGTATATGCTGGGTAAGAAGACGGAGAGTCTCGGCATTGTCCTCTGAGGTAATCATCTGATTGAAAACGACATCACCTTTCTCCTCTGCCTGCTTTTTCTTGTATTTGATGTTGCTGCGTACAAGAAGGACAATCGACAGGGCAATGAGGATGGAGGCCATGGTCAGACCGCCGAGCGACATGGCCAATGCCACTAAGAAGCAGAGGATAAATGCGGCTCCGGCTGTGATGAACCATCCGCCGATGACACTTATAACGCCCGAAATGCGGTACACGGCGCTTTCGCGTCCCCACGCGCGGTCGGCGAGCGACGAACCCATCGCCACCATGAAGGTCACATAAGTTGTGGAAAGCGGAAGGGTCAATGATGTTCCGAGAGCGATGAGCAGACTGGATACCACAAGGTTCACCGTCGCCCTGATTTCGTCAAAGGCCGCACCCTGAGGAAGAACGACATTTTCATTGTCAAACCTCTTGGCGAACCATCTTTTCACGCCGTTCGGAACCAGTTCTGACAATGCAGAGGCCGTATTGGTACTGAAGCGCACCAGGACTCTGGCCATCTTCGAGGAACCGAACATCTCGTCACCGGCATCCTGACGGGCAAGGTCCACGGAGGTCTTCACCACATTGAAAGCCTTCTTGGAAGTGGCGAGGGAAATCACCATGATCAATCCCGCAGCAATCAGGAAGAGGACAGGCGTATGGGCAGGACCGTTCAGGGAATCCATCATGTAGCCTGCCGCGTCACCACCTGCATTGGCCGAATAATCCTGGAAAGAGGAGTAGCCGGCCAACGGAACGCCTATGAAGTTCACAAGGTCATTGCCCGCGAAAGCCATCGCCAATGCGAATGTTCCGGTGAGGACAAGTATCTTGAAGACATTGACTTTCAATGCAAAGAGGACCTGGGAAAGGACGGCCGTGACGACGAAGCAGATTCCGCAGATGGTCCACGAATGGGTGTTTATCCACTCGTGTGCGGCATCGCTTATGAACGATACGTTTCCAAGTCCCTTAATCAGCATGAAATAGATGATGGCGGTGAATGCCAGGCCACCGAAGATGCCGATTTTCCATTTAAGTGAGTTGTTCTTGTAAACGAAGGTGAAGAGTGTCCGCGAAATGTACTGGACGAAGGCTCCGACCACGAATGCGATGGCCACGGAGACGAAAATCGCCATGATCATCGTGAGGGCCTTGCTGGTATTCATCAGGTCAGCCACGTGAAGCGAAGGATCACCCGCCACTTTCATCAATGCCAACGCGAATGTTCCTCCGAGGAGTTCAAACACCATTGAGACAGTCGTGGAAGTCGGCATGCCCAATGTATTGAATATGTCCAACAGGACAATGTCCGAGGCCATCACTGCCAGAAAAATGAACATCACGTCCTGGAAGGAGAAAAACGAAGGATGGAAGACACCGTTTCGGGCGACTTCCATCATACCGTTGCTCATGGCCGCACCTGCAAAAATGCCTATTGCGGCGATTGTAAGAATTGTCTTGAACTTGGCCACCTTGGCTCCGATGGCAGACTGGAGGAAATTGACAGCGTCGTTGCTCACGCCGACCATGAGGTCGAAAATCGCGAGCACGAACAAAAACACCACAAACCCGAAATAAACTGTATCCATACTTTACCTTTTTACACGGTGCAAAGATGGATTTATAGTGTTATACAGCAGTTTCGCAAATGTTAAGAAATTGTTTAATTTCCCTGCTCAGCCTACATCGGGGAGAGTATCTTCTTGTATTCCACAGGAGTTACCTTGAGGAACTGACGTGCATACAAGTCCCAGTCATCCAATATCATAGAGGCAAGTGTGCTTCCGGTGTACTTCAGATGTGCGGCAATCAGCGAACGGAGTTCCTCACGGTCAGCGTCATCTTCCAGGAGCGTCAGCTCTATCATATCCATATTGCAGTAATAGTCGAAGGAGCCATCCGGATCCCAGACGTATGCGATGCCGCCGCTCATTCCTGCCGCGAAATTCCTTCCCGTCTTGCCGAGCACAACCACCCGTCCGCCGGTCATATATTCGCACCCGTGGTCACCCACGCCTTCTACGACTGCCGTGATTCCGCTGTTCCTCACGCAGAAGCGCTCGCCTACCGCACCATTTATATAGAGTTCTCCGGATGTGGCACCGTAGGCGATGGTATTGCCGGCAATGATATTGTCCTCGGCCTTGAAATCCGTTTCCGGTGATGGAGTAAGGATTATCCTACCTCCGGAAAGGCCCTTGGCCACATAATCATTGGCATCACCTACAAGCTTGAAAGTCAAGCCCTTGCACAGGAACGCGCCGAAGCTTTGGCCTGCAGAACCGGTAAACTCCACATTGATGGTGCCGTCCGGCAATCCTTCCTGGCCATAGAGTCTGGTGATTTCGCCGCTCAGCATTGCCCCGACACTTCTGTCGGTATTGCGGACAGGGACTCCTATGCTTAGTTTGTAGCCGGAAGTGACTGCCGGTTTGAGTACCTGCATCAGTTCCATATCCTTCACGCCTTCGAGCTTGTGCTCCTGAGTCGTGGTGAATACCCTGGCATTGTCCTTACAGCTTTCAGGGATGTAGAGGACACGGTCGAGTGAGATTTCATTGGCCTTGGACCCTTCAGGATAAGAGCGTTTCTTGAGGAGGTCAGCCCGGCCGATCACCTCCTGCATTGACTTGTATCCCATATCCGCGAGTCTTTCACGGACACTGCGGGCGAGGAAACGGAAATATGTCACAATCTGTTCCGGCTTGCCCTTGAAGCGCTTGCGCAGTTCAGGATTCTGTGTGGCGATTCCGACCGGGCATGTGTTCTTGTTGCAGTTGCGGCATACCATACATCCTTCCGCCACCATCACGGCCGTGCCGAATCCGTATTCTTCTGCGCCCAAAAGGGCCATGAACATCACGTCACGCGAGCATCTCAGGCCGCCATCCACCTGCAGGCGGACTTTGCCTCTGAGGTCGTTCATGACCAATGTCTGCTGTATCTGGGCAAGGCCAGTCTCCGCAGGGCTGCCGGCATGCTTGACGCTGCTTGCCGGGCTTGCACCGGTTCCGCCGTCCGCTCCGCTTATAAGTATCACATCAGCTTTGGCCTTTGCGACTCCGGCGGCAATCGTGCCCACACCAGCCTCAGAGACAAGTTTCACACTGATCCGGGCATGGGAATTGACATTCTTGAGGTCAAAGATCAGCTGCGCGAGGTCCTCAATCGAGTAGATGTCATGATGAGGAGGAGGCGATATCAATGTAATTCCAGGTATGGAGTGGCGTGTCCGCGCTATGAGCTCATCCACCTTGAAGCCAGGCAACTGCCCGCCTTCACCAGGTTTTGCACCCTGGGCCACCTTGATCTGGATTTCATCTGCATTGACAAGATAATATGTATCCACTCCGAAACGTCCTGAAGCGACCTGTTTCACTGCACTTCTTGTGCTCGTTCCGTCCGGACGGATCCTGTTGCGCTGCGGGTCTTCCCCACCCTCGCCGGTATTGCTCATTGCCCCGAAGCTGTTCATTGCCAATGCGATAGTCTCGTGGGCCTCCTTGCTGATGGCGCCGAACGAAATCGCTTCTGCCACGAACCTTTTCATTATGGACTCCTCAGGCTCGACTTCATCTATCGGAATCGGCTGTCTGTCACTTTCGATTTCCATAAGGTCGCGCAGGTTCATCGGATGGTCATGGTTCTCTTCTGCCACACAGAACTGCCTGAACGACTCGTAATCATCATTTCTCACTGCGGTCTGCAGCAGTTTCACCCGTGAAGGTTCCCAGCAATGCCTTTCTCCGTCTTTCCTCCACGCATAGTTTCCGAAATCCTCCAGATGGTCAGTGGCGGTCTCTACCAAAGTCTGTTCCTCCTTCATTGAAAACGCCTCGCTATGTGCCCTGGTCACATCCCGGGCAATGTCATCGATGGTAATGCCTTCTATCTGGGAGATGCCTCCGCCCATGTATTTCTCGAGCAATGATGAACTTACGCCGAGTGACTCGAAAAGTGCCGCACCACGGTAACTTCTTATCGTGGAGATGCCCATCTTGGACAGGATTTTCAGCATTCCCTTGTTTATGGCCGTGATATAATGCTCCTCAGCTGACGGATAGTCGAGTTGTACCGCATTGTCAGACACGAGTTTGTCGAGGATGGAGAATGCCATATACGGGTTCACGCCGCTGGCTCCATAGCCCACGAGCAGGGCGACATGCATCACTTCGCAAACTTCGCCGGACTCCACGATAATCGCGGTCTGCCCTCTCTTCCTGCAATGTATGAGGTGATGATGCACCGCTGACAATGCCAGGAGTGACGGTATAGGAGCATGCTCCGCATCCACTGCCTTATCACTGATAATCAGATAATTATACCCGGCATCCACAGCTTTTGCAGCATCTTTGCAGAGCTTGGAGAGGGCGGCCTCCAGTGCCTGCGTTCCGCCTGACACTTCGAAAAGCATCGGCAGAGTAATGGTCTTGAAGCCCTTGTATCTGAGGTTCCTGAGCGTTTCCATTTCCCCGTTGGTCAGAATCGGGGATGTAAGTTTCACCACTTTGCACAGTTCAGGAGACGGACTCAGAATATTGCCCTTCACGGCGCCTATATAACTCGAGAGCGACATCACTGCCGATTCTCTGATAGGGTCGATCGGAGGGTTGGTGACCTGGGCGAATTTCTGACGGAAATAATTGAAGAAACGCTGCGGCTTGTCAGAAAGCACCGCCAGCGGGGTGTCGTCCCCCATCGCATAAATCGGCTCGGCGCTTTTCACCGCCATCGGCACCATGATTCTGTCAATGTCTTCTTTTCCGTAGCCGAAAGCGTGGAGTTTCTTGGAGTATTCCGTGACGCTCTGCTCGACTTTTCTTCCGCTCTTTATGTTCTTCAGGATTATACGGCCTGCATGAAGCCAGTCGCCGTAAGGATGCTCTGATGCCAATGCATCCTTGATGGTGTCATTGTCAATGATCTTTCCCTTCTTGGTATCCACCATCAGAATCTTTCCCGGATAGAGTCTGCCCTTGGATGCGACGGCCGACGGAGTGATGTCACAAACTCCTGTCTCAGAAGCCATTACAAGCAATCCGTTCTTGGTGATGAAATACCTGCAAGGTCTCAGTCCGTTGCGGTCCAGCATTCCTCCGGCATAACGTCCGTCCGAGAAAAGAATCGTGGCAGGGCCGTCCCACGGCTCCATGAATATGGAGTGGTATTCGTAGAAGTTCTTCAGGTCCTGACGGAGCGGATTGCCTTCGCGGTAGCTTTCAGGTATCAGCATTGACAGTGCATGCGGGATTTCCATGCCGGCGCGGGTAAAGAATTCGAGCACATTGTCAAATGACGCACTGTCGCTCATTCCCGGCTGGATTATCGGGCTGATATTTTCGCTGATGCTGCCCAGATTCGGCGCCTTGAGCACTGATTCACGGGTCTTTATCCAGAGCCTGTTTCCGCGGATGGTATTTATCTCCCCGTTATGGGCGATGTATCTGAACGGCTGCGCCAGGCTCCACGTCGGAAATGTATTGGTCGAAAAACGGGAATGGACCATCGCGATGGCGCTTGTGAAATACGGGTTGGTCAAATCCGGGAAATAATGCCTCAGCTGCATTGTCGAGAGCATTCCCTTATAGACCAATGTCCTGGTGGACAGGCTGACCACGTAGCAGGCTGCCTTGTCTGTGATGGAAGACGAAAGGACTTTCCTCTCTATTCCCTTCCTTACCAGATAGAGTTTGTCCTCCAATACTTTGGGGTCGTCGCAGCCGGTTATGAAGATCTGCCTGATTTCCGGCTCGGTGGCAAGCGCATCCTTTCCCAAGATGGAACTGTCCACAGGTACTTCCCTGCTGTGCATGACCTCCAGGTTGTTCGCTTCGACACATTCGTTGATGATTTCAGTGAAACGGGCATTGTCCCGCGGCTCTTTCGGCAGGAATATCATTCCTACGCCGTAACGTCCTTTTTCCGGAACAGGAATACCGTTGAGCAGAATGAACTCATGCGGTATCTGGACCATGATGCCGGCACCGTCTCCCGTCTTGGAATCAGCTCCTTCCGCCCCTCTATGGGCCATATTTTCGAGTACGGCCAGACCCTTCTCGATAATGTCGTGATACTTGCTGCCGTTTATGTTCACAACAAGTCCGACGCCACAAGCATCTTTCTCATATTCAGGAGAATACAAGCCTTTTTCAAGTTCGTTTTTCATCTGTTTCTTATGTCATTGGTTACCTCACTTGCCCGCCCCTCGAATTATTTCTGTAGTACCGCTGTTACTGCTGTTTCTTCTCGTCAGAATCGCCGGCAATCTTTTCTTTTACGGTATTGACACCGTTTGTCACTCCTGCCTTGATCTTCTTCTTGGACTGATAGAATTTGGTAGGGTTGATTTCGGCGATGGTGCGGTAATATGCGCGGGCCCAGTAGTTGCACAGGCCGATTCCGCCTGACTTGCCCTTGAACGGCCACACGTCGAGCACCTTCATCGTATCATTGTCGAAGAACACGTAATAGAATGTGCCATAGTCAGTTCCCTTGTTCAACTCACCAGCGAGAATGACAAGTCCGAGACCTTCTGCCGGCTTGATGTCCAAGTCCTGAAGTTCGAATTCGGCATCCTGTTCTGTCAATGGCTTAGGCGTGTGGTTAACCTTGAGTTCGCTTTCGTCGATAGCACCGATCTGGTTGATGACATTGTCAATGTCCACATAGACGATCTTCTTTTTCAGCCTGTCCTCAAGCGCGAGGATGTACTTGTCCGGCTCGGTAAGGAACAGATTGTTGATTTTACCGAAAGCATCGATAAACTCGCTCTCTGTTTCATTGGCCGCGACCACTTTCACCGGCGCGAAATCGATTCCGTAGAACCTTACTTCACTATAATCGTCCAAAGTCTTGACTTCCTGCGCCATAGACATAAAACTGCCTGCAAACAAAGCAACTGCTGCAAATAGAATCTTTCTCATATATTATTTGTTTTCTCTTTTGTCAATGAATTTTACGGGCTTGCGGCTCATCGGCGGGAAAATGATTTTCGCCACGTTTTCCGGAGTATCGAAAACCACGCCCGGGGCCACACGTACCTTTGCCCTGAATATATCCTTTATTTCTTTTTCAAATCTGTCGGACGGGGTCAATGTCCCGACTCTGACCACTACGTCATCAGTACCGAGTTCGCTCGTATCCACTTCCACGACATAGTTCTTCACCTCCGGAATATTGTCGAGGATGTCGAACAATGCCGGCAGATAGAGCGTGGTGCCCTTGAATTTTATCATCTGCTTCTTGCGGCCGACAACAGAACTTACCCGCACGGTGTTTCTTCCGCAGCGGCAAGGCTCGTCATAATGATATACCATATCCCCGGTCTTGAATCTGAGCAGCGGCATTCCGGTCACGCCAAGCGTAGTGATGGTCACTTCGCCCGCCTCACCCGGTCCTACCGGCAGATCATTGTCATCCAGGAATTCTACAATCAGCAGTTCAGGCTGGAGATGGCCGCCATTGAAATACTGGCAGTCCGTGAACGAGTGCTGCATCTCGGTGGATGCATAAGTGGTATATAACTGAAGTTCAGGCCATTTCGAATGAATAACCTGTCCCAATGTGTTCAGTTCAAATGTCTTCGGATCGCGCAGCGCCTCGCCGATGCAGACGCATTTTTTCATTGAGCAATTACGGTAGTCGATGCCGTGTTCCTCCGCGAATGCAATAAGTTTCACGAGGAATGACGGCACTGCCATGCCCACTGTCGGATGTATTCTGGAGATGGTGTCCCACTGGAGTTCCGGAATGCCGTTACCTACCCTGACTACGCCCATGCCCAAGTCCCTGGCCCCTAAGAAATATGCCAATCCGGCCATGAAACGCCTGTCGATGGTCACCATCTCCTGCATTATGTCATTTGTCGTACAGCCTGCCGTCTGAAATGAAAGCTGTTCATTATAAGCAAGATGCTGAAGATCAACTTCAGTTTCCGTAAAAGTCACAGGATCGCCCAATGTGCCGGACGTGGTGGCATAGTCGATGACTTTGTCCGGTGTGACGCACATGAAGTCCGGACCGTAAAGCTGGAGGTCCTTCTTCGTAGTTACCGGGACATTGCGCAGATCCTCCAATGTCTGTATCGTGAACGGATTGATCTCGTGCGCAACAAACATTTTTTTATAGAATGGAGAATGGCTCGACAGATACTCGAGCGCCTCACGAAGTCTCCGTTCCTGATACTTCTTGATCTCCGCCTTGGGCAGAAACTGTATTTCCGGATGCTTTTCCAATGTTCAGTTGTTTTTTCCCTCTATATCTTTCACTATCTCCAATCTCCTCATCTCTTCCGACACAAACTTCAAAATTAGAAAAATTTCCGGCGAAATCAAACAGTATGAAGAAAGATTGCTACAATGTGATTACTTTATATTTAGGAACGAGTGCCTTCATTATGGCCCAACCGATTAGGTATGAGGTTGCACAGACACAAAAGATTATAAAATAGCCGGCCGGCATTCCGCGGAAACCGAGGAAAGTCATATCCGTGACCTATTGCGAGTTTGCCTAAATTGCGTTCCAAAAACGGATATTCAATAAAAACGTTGGCGTTTAGAAGAAAACACTATACCTTTGCAGACGAACAAGAACCAAAAATATAATAAAAAGGTTTCAAAAATATGGCACAGAAATCAAGCCAAAGCACTGTAAATAAGATAGAAATGAGGCTTAGAGGAAAAGGACGTGGTTCGATAGTCTTCCAACAAGACTATGCAGACTGCGGAACACCATCAGCCGTGAAGTCAACATTCCATCGAATGTACACCGACGGAATGTTGGTGCGGTTGGCTCATGGCATTTATTATTACCCCAAAGAGGACAAGGAATATGGACTTGGTATCATATACCCATCTGTTGAAGACATCGCCCAAGCTATAGCCAAACGAGACAAAGCTAATATCGTACCTATGGGAGCATATGCCTTGAACCGTCTTGGATTGTCCACGCAGATGCCTATGAATGTTGTGTTCCTGACCAACGGCGCACCACGTAGGATAAAGATCGGAAACGGACGCGGCATCCTGTTTAAGCATTCTTCTTCGGGCAAGAACTTTGCTTATAAATCAGAGCTGATGATGCTTATTGTAACAGCCATGCGCACCATAGGCGAAGAAAAAATGACCGATGAGGAACGCAACTTGCTTGTCGAACACACAAGAAATGTAAGCGACAACGATTTCAATCATGATATTAAACTTGCCCCTGCATGGGTACGCAAAATACTAATTGCACGATGAAATTCATAGACATACCAGAAGATAGACAACGTGAAGCTATCAATACCGTAGCATTGCAGACCGGATTGCCGCCGTCAAGCATCGAAAAGGACTGGTGGGTAACGCAGGTATTGAAAGCCCTTCATACTTTGCCATATGCAGAACATATTGCTTTCAAAGGAGGTACAAGTCTTAGCAAATGCTGGAACTTGATAGCCAGATTCTCCGAAGACGTGGATATTGCACTCAGCAGAGAATTTCTTGGCTTTAGCGGTGAATTGTCGAAGACTCAAATCAGCGACAGACTACGTCGCGCCGCCTGTTCTTTCGTAAGAGAGAAGATGCAGCATGATGTAAGGAAGGCTTTAGTGGATTTGGGTTTACGGGCAGATACCTTTTCTGTGAATGTTGCAATCACACCAGTTACAACAACTGACCCAGAGATGATAACTATAACTTATCATAGTTTGTATGAAGTATCACCTTATATAAAGAATACGGTAAAGATAGAAATCAGCGGTAGGTCAATGATGGAGCCGATTGAGAAAAAAGCTATAAATGCCGCTATTGACGCCCATTTCAGCAAAGCACCATTTGCAGAAAAGCCATTCGAGGTGAACGCTGTCATCCCCGAGCGAACTTTCCTTGAAAAGGTTTTCCTGCTGCATGAAGAGTTCAAGAAGAACGAGGTCAGAGTGGAGCGTATGTCTCGCCATATATATGATTTGGCAATGATGATGGATTCTGAAAACAAAATTGCTGACCGTGCAATTCACAACGAAGCCCTGTATAAGGCGGTACTTGAACATCGCAGAAAGTTCATCGGACTTAAGGGATTCAACTATGATGAGCTTTATCCTGCCACATTATGTATCGTGCCCAACGAGGATATTGCAAGACTATGGCAAGATGACTATAAGTTCATGTGTGAGCACATGATTTTCGGACTGGTGCCTTCTTTTGATGAACTGATAAGCAAATTGTCAATGCTTAACGACAGAATTAGACAGTTAAATTACCGAAAGGCATGAACATAAACTAACTCGGCGAGGATCGTACTTTTTGCGCCAAATCGAAAAAACATCAGAATGAAAGGCGTATTGAAAGTATCGAAAGAGCAGGTAATCGACGTGCATGGAAAACGTTTTAACACGCACGGGGAGTTACATCGCATGGAAATGACCATTAGTAAAGACCACGTGGCAGGAAAGCCCTGCCAGGGGTGGAGCCTCTGGAGGCATGGTCGCCCATGACCTTGTGAATGGGTGTCAGGCGCCAGCCTGACGGGATGAGCGCAGCGAACCTCCAAAGGCTCCACCTCCGCCGGGGCGCGTCAAACGACCAAGTCTGGACGGACTTGCATCTAGAACTCCAGATTAGCTATCTTTATCTTTTCGTGAATCTGTTCGCCAGGCGATTCGTCAAGGCAGTTCCTGAACTCCATCGTTCCAAGTCCGGGAACATCGGTGACCGTGCATACGGTTATGCCGGACGTGCTGGTATATGACAAGACTTCATCTTTGTTGTCATTGTCCCGGTACAGGACGAATCCCTTGGTGTCACCGGTGTAGCCTGCGAGCATCATGAAAAACATGGAGCCGGCATCTCCGTACGAGGCTTCATATAGACTCTCTGATGAATATTTGAACGGAAACGTCTTGTCCGAATACCGCACCTGGCACGTTCCGTTGTTGTCAATGTTGATGCGGGTATATATTGACAGACTGTCAGTTGAATCCCCGGTATGCTGCATCTCGAAAGGAATGGAATACCCATACCCCTTTCCGCAATCATAAATCCCTGTCAATGTGTAGATTGCAGTCCAATCACCATCACCCTTCTTCATGTATATGCTTCCAGCTGATTCCGACTTTGGTATTCCGATATGGAAATCGCCGTTCTCGCTGGTCAGGTATATGAAATTGATGTCACAACTTACCTGCTTGTAAGAATTCCACACATCATGTTTGTTGCCCGGACGATATTCATACCAATCCAGACCGTCCCGTACGAAATACCCGCCTTTGTAACAATAGATGTCCCGCGAGTCGCTCGGCATGTAATCGTAGATTTCACTTGTAGTGTAAACCTCACTCCATTCACCGCCCGGCAGGGCATAGAAAAAGTTGCATGAATTGTTTTTCGGCACACTCACGCTGCAACTGGAATTCTTGATATTGAAGAAGTTGCTCTCTTCGTTATACTGCTCGTATGTCGCCCAGACGCCGATCTTGCTGTCAGGACGGTATTCTTCCCAATGCGAGCCGTTCCGGAGAAAAAAACCTCCCTTATACGAATAAAGCCCCGTCTGTCCGGCAGCCGGGGTTAACATTAAGAGCAATGTGACAATGCTCACCAGAAAGTTTCGACAACTCATAAATACAAGTCAATGTCTACCTTTTTGCAAGCTCAGAATCCAGGAAAATCAATCCGCTGTCACCGCATCTTTCAATCTTGTTCACGATAGCGTCAACAGAAGCTTCTTCCTCGACTTGCTCACGGACGAATCCCCAAAGGAAATCCTGGGTAGCCTTGTCTTTCTCTGCAGAAGCTACGTCCACAAGGTCGTCTATAAGCCTTGATACATGGCGCTCATGCTCAGCGACATTGGCGAAAACCTCTTTTACGCTGCCCCAACCACTCGGAACGACATCGATCACGTTTACTTTAGCCTCGCCGCCACGTTTTGCAAGATAGTTGGCGAGCATTATTGCATGATTCCTTTCTTCATCAGACTGCTTGTGCATCCAATGTGCAAAACCATTCCAACCTTCTTTCTCGAAGTAGAAAGCCATCTGGAGATACAGATTTGAAGACCATAACTCAGCGGTAATCTGATCATTAACCGCGTTCTGCAATTTCTCGGTAATCATAATCATTATAAATTAAAAACACTCTCTTCACAACAGCCTCACTAAGCCGTTGTTATTTGAGAGCGTGCAACTTACGTGCCAATTCCCCTACCGACTTCCCAAATATTCATCTCTGCCAATTTGACAATGACAATGCTACAGTTTGCAGGTAACTCATTTCTTCGCCGACATGGGAAACAGCGAATCTACTTCATATTGAGTTAGTCCAAGTACTCGTCGGATTTGACTGTTCGATGAGCGCAAATCATAATGGAGTGTGCGTGCAAGGTCGAGTTTCTGGGCCTTTGAGAGTTCTCGTAAGGATGCTGATTGATGCCTTTCTCGTAAGATATTGCTTAGTTGCGAGAACAGTTCGCTGTCTGTAAGATACTCTTCGTCGTCTATTTCAGATGCAACACCACTATAGCCTTCCACGTTTTTACAAAGCATTGAAAAATAGTGATGGGCATTACGGAACATGGATTTTGCGAATTGTATGGCACAATATCCTGTCGGTATCAAATAGCCCTCCGCTGCCATGGGCCAATCATCGGGAATGTCCGGAATTCTGCCATGGAACATGTCGAAGCGTTGCTTTGTAGTCGTGTCTTTAAATGTCGTACCGTAGGAGTGCAAAAGACCGAAGAAATAACTGCCTGCACCCCACGGATAACTATATGGGGTGTGATTGGCATCAGCTACGAAACCATTTCGATTGATATAGACTATGGTATTGCGCATGGCATCCAAAGAAGTAACTTCTTTTAGCGAAGGCGCAAATCCTTTCGGCAGACTATCAGGGAAGCAGTCTTTCAATCCTCGTCCCAGTCGTTTTCTCATAAAGCTAAATGATGCAAGCACTTGCTCCTTAGGTCCTTCAGCCAATATATGGAGATGATTTCCCATTAACTCGAAGGTAAGAATCTTGATTTCGTTGTACTTCAATGCCGTCTGAGCAATGACGTTCATAGCGAACCCAAAGTCTTCCTTTTTCTTGAATATCTGAGGGGTTTCCTTTCCGGAAGTAAACAAATGCCAATACGGACCATTCATCTCGAATGTGCGCAGGCAGAAATTTTCGCGTTCTCTAAATTCTGACATAGTTTTTTTTCGGTATTGTTTTGTAGCGTTATCCGTGTGTTGTCACGGATATCACACAACCAAGTTATGACAAATATGTCACATTAGCAACAAGCCTGTCATTTGGTTAAAAAAACGCGGCTTTTTTAAACCAAACGAGAAATAAACCCCATTTTGTTAAAAAAACGCACGAATTTTTAACAAAAAAGCCGGAGGCCGCTATCGGCCATCACCTTCCTCCTATATCCCCTTCACGTCGAAATACTTGAAACGGCGGATTTTGCGGGTGGCGGTCTTTTCGAACGGCTCACGCAGAATCTGGACGGCGCTCACCTTCGAAGTGCGGTTGACATTCTTGTTTACGATGTTCAGAATCATTGACTTGTACTCTTCGATCTTGCGGAAGAACTCATCCTCGCCCTCCTGGTTCCAGTCGATGGCATTCTCATTGAACGTCACCAGCGCCACCAGTTTGCCGTCACGCGGAATGATGATGGACTCGTTCACGTCATCGATGTTGTTGATGACCTGCTCGATCTCCTCCGGATAGATGTTCTCACCCGAAGCCCCGAGAATCATGTTGCTAAGACGCCCCTTGATGAAATAACGACCCTTCTCATCCAGACACGCCAGGTCATTGGTCCTGAACCAGCCATCCTTCGTGAACGCCTTGCGGGTGCGCTCCGGATCCTTGTAATAACCGAGCATGACATTCGGCCCCTTCGCAACTATCTCACCTTCACCGGTTTCCGGATTGACATTGTCAAGCCGCAGCTCCACATTGCGGACCGGAACACCGATAGAACCCGGGAACCTGCTCCGACCGACCGTGAAACTCAGCAACGGAGAAGTCTCCGTCAATCCATACCCGACGGCGTACGGGAAACCCGCCTTCAGGAGGAAACGCTCCACCTCAATGTCCAGCTTCGCGCCGCCGATGCCGAAGAACGACAAATGGCCGCCGAAAGTATTCTTCAGTTTCAGGCCAATGACTTTGCACATCAGCCAGTTCATGTTCTTGTCCATCCAGCTCAGCATCCGGCTTTTCCGTATGGTCGGCACGATACTGTTCCTGTAAATTTTCTCTATGATAAGCGGCACGGAAAGAATTGTCGTCGGTTTGACCACCTGCATTGCCTTCAGCAGCAGTGCCGGCACCGGCGGCTTCGACATATAATATACGCTCGCGCCCACGAACATCGGATACAGCACTCCTAAAGTCAGTTCCAATGTATGTGACATCGGAAGAATCGACAGCCAACGGTCCTTCTCCGTCCTGTGCTGCGAATGCCAGCAGGAAATCACACAGGAAGTGAGATTCCTGTGGCTCAGGACCACGCCCTTGGCATTGCCCGTAGTGCCTGATGTATAAATGATTGTGGCGATATCATCCGGCATCGGCATTGCAACCTTACCGTCGCAGCGGAACTTGCTGTCATCCTTCTTGATTTCCTCGAAAGTCTCGATATCTATGACCAGCGTAAGTTTGTCAATGCACTCCTGTGTGACGTTAGGCAGAAGCTTCTTCGAGACGAAAAGCACCTTGGACTCCGAATGGTTCAGGATATTGGTCACCTCATTGGCAGACGATTCCGGAAGAATTGGAGTGGCAATGCGCCCGAACGGTACGGTCGAGAAAAATGCGACAGTCCACTCCGGCATGTTCTGCGCCAGGATCGCCACCTTGTCAGACGCCCCGATTCCGAATTGTGTCAGCCTCTTCGACAGCATCTCACATGTCTGCCTGAACTGCTCGTATGTATATTCGCGCTCAGTATCAATGACTTTCGACATCCGATTCTTCGCATACCTGCGCGTCGAATATTCATATAGTTTACCGAGAGTGTCGATGTAAGATTCCCTGAACGAATTGCTGTGCTTTCTAAAATTCATGTTTTTTCCAAATTTGGCTGCAAATGTAGGAACAATGTATGAGACTTTTGTGACAAAAAAAGGAGGATAGATGTTCTAAAACCGACGCGCAAATGCTGGAAATAATGTATTTTTGCATTGATAAAAAAAATGACAATATGAGGACTCTCGGGATTATTCTTACGGCAATGATGGCTGCGACCGCCATCTCGTGCGGCAATCGTAGCGGCTGGAGCTCTGCTGAAATGGAGCTTATCAGAGATGAAAGAGCCACTATGCGCGTGCTTACTGTCAATGACGCAGCAGATTCATTGACACTGAGGAAAGAGTGTCGTCGAATCAGCGAAAAGGGGCTGAAAAGCAATGAGTATCAACGTCTTGCCGAAAAGATGATAGCTACGGTAACCTCACCTGAGGAGGACGGAGTCGGTATCGCCGGCCCTCAAGTAGGAATATCCAGACGCATAGTAGCGGTACAGCGTTTCGACAAGGAAGGTGAGCCTTTTGAGGTCTATCCCAACATAAGCATTTCCGCATGCCGTGGTGAAAAGGAACTTGGTTTCGAAGGATGCCTCAGCATTCCCGGAAAACGAGGTGAAGTAGCCCGCTACCGCGACATTGACATCACATACACCTCCGTAAGGACCTTGCGAGACACCACCGAAAGCATACAGGGGTTCACCGCCGTCATCTTCCAGCACGAGTGCGACCACCTCGACGGCATCCTCTACACCGACTATCTGTAAAGCGGCCGGAACTCATATCATCAGCATGATGCGCCCTTCTGCCTTGACGAAAGTGTCAGGATAGCGCATCACGACCGCATAGACCTGGGCTGAGGTCACAGGCTTACCGTCTTTCCGGACATGAAGCCGTCTCCGGTTTATGATCTCCGCAATCTGTTCTGTGCGCAGACCTCCGTTCCGCTCTGCAAGCACATATAATATGGCTTCTTCAATCTTCATTGACCAACAATTAAGGGACTAGGGACGGTTATTCTGAATGGCGGTAGCCCTGGATCTTATTCCACTTGCCACGCGTAAAGTCAGGCACGAGGACCGGTTTGCTGCCGTTTTCGATGGAAGCTGCAGACAGGTCACCGATGCAGGACCACTCGGCCGCATCATAAACATCCATGTCAAGCGGCTTGCCGTTCCTGAGGCACCATACCAGACGGTAATCCATGATAAAATCCATGCCGCCATGTCCGCCGACAGATTTCGCCTTCTCCTCAATATCCTTGACAATAGGGCTCTGATACTTTTTAAGAAGTTCCTTATAGACATCTCCGGGAACGAAATTATGCGCCGAAAGATTCTCGTAATCCGCATCGCCATTGATCTGGTCAGGTTCGAAAGCGAATCCAGGGGAAGGATACTTTTCCGCATATCCCTTCGTGCCGACCACCTGATACATCCTGTCATAAGGTCGAGGTGTATAGACATTGTGCTGAAGAAGGATGGTCTTGCCATTGACAGTATGAATCAGCGTGGAAGTCTGGTCCCCGTTCGCGAAAGTCTCGGCGCCCATGTTCTTCTTGGCCAGTTCCAGACCTGCAACCGAAACTGTCGCCATTGAAACCAGATAGTCCATCCTGTCTCCACGGTGGATGTCAAGCACCTGACAGTCAGGGCCCAAGCCATGGGTGGCATAAACATCACCGGCATGTGCCTGGTCAAATGCCAGACGCCAATTGTCATGATATCGGTCCCAAAAATCCGCAAGATTATGGATATAAGAGCCTTCCGCATGGAGCACTTCGCCGAACAATCCCTGCTGGACCATATTGAGCGTGGTCAGTTCATAGAAATCATACACGCAGTTTTCCAGCATCATGCAATGCTTGCGTGTCTGTTCCGCAACATCGACCAGTTGCCAGCATTCTGCCACAGAAGTAGCCGCAGGAACCTCCACGGCAACATGTTTTCCATGCTGCATCGCATACACTGCCATCTCCACATGCTTGTCCCATGGTGTACAGATATACACGAGATTTACGTCATCCTGCTCACAGAGCCGTTTCCAGCTGTCTTCTCCGAAATACTCCGCAGCTTCAGGCTTCCCGGCATTCGCCAGTGTCTTCTGCGACTTCTTCACGCGATCTTCCTCCAGGTCGCAAAGCGCCACTGTACGAGTTCCGTCAATGTTGGTAAAACGCGACACTGCACTTGATCCCCTCATACCCAGCCCGATAAAACCGACCCTGACCGTATCGATCGGATCCGCCGCGAACTGCAACATATCCTGCTGACCAGCAGACGGTTTCGGTTCATTGAACACAATGACGCCATCCCTGATCTTGTAATTTTTCCCATCCTTACAGCCGCCTCCGCAGCACCCGGACAATATCGCTGCAGTCATAGCTGCTGCCAATGTCAAAAGTTTGTGTTTCATCGCCTATGTGAGTGATTAAATATTCTTCTAAATTAGAAAAAATCACCGAAACTTTGCAACTTAATCCCGGATTCACAACTAAAAAGTGCCAATTTGGCAAGTTCCAGTCGTAAATCCGGGAAGACAGTTTGGACCTATAAGTCTTATTTCACCGAATTTGGTTTCCGTGTAATAATCTCGATAAAATACTGTTTAACTCGCTGGGCCTGAGACTTATCCACAGACAAGATGACGTGCTTGCCTGATTCTGACGGAGTGAAAACGGTATGTCCGTCATCTGTAACCGTGATGGTTCCCGGCTCTGAAACTCCGAAGAAATCAGCGGCTCCTTTAACTGCATAAAGCACAGAGGTCAAATCCCAAGTCTGCCTGTCGTAAGGCATCGGGCGATAGTGCAGATACGCCTGAACCATCGGATGCTGAGCTCCCCAGTTGAAATCATTCTGAATCACTGAAGCAGGGAACTTTATCACCTTGCCCACAGCGAACGGAGAAACAGCTACGTCACCCGGCCACTCGGAGAAAAGCTTCTTTGCCGAAGGTATGTCATTGACAATGTTGAACTCGGCACGAGGATTCTCGATAAAGTCGCCTCCCATAACTGAAAGCAGACGCACCTTCTTGGCCACCAGTTCTTTACCAGTCAACGGAGAATATTTGTCACCAGGCGTTTCCAGAAGTCTGGCAAGATTAGTGGAGAAGCCGACAGTAATGACAGTCACGGAATTGTCCGGCTGGGCCGCAAGCAATTTGCGGTACAGGATATGCGACGGCAACAGTTTGTCATAACTCTTGAGGCTGCGCTTGAACATAGGGGTACCGTCCTCATTGTTCAGTTTGCAGACATTCTCCGCATAGTTCACATAATCGTCAAGACGTACACCGCCGGTAATTTTTCCGATAGGAATTCTCGGATAGCCGTACCAGGTATTCATGATGTCCACGAACTCTGGAGCATACTTGGTATCCTTGTTGGTAAGAATGCCCAATATCTTCACAACTCCCTGGTCCTGATATTTATAGAGCATATCCAGAGCCAAAGCATCGTCCACATCGTTACCTATATCAGTGTCGAGAATAATCCTGATAGGTTGATTTTTTATGTCAGTTTGCCGTGAACGGGCAGAAACGGGCGTATTATAGCAGATGGCATAAACACACCACAGAAAGGCGATTATTATTTTCGTTGTACTCTTCATGTTAAAATATTTTTTTTAATCAATAGCCTAAAAACCCTCATAATCTTTTTTCAATGAAGTTACACTGTAAACATTTTTGATTCCGCTTGATGGTATAGTTTGAGTCGCGCGAATTTCCCAATTCTGTTCAGCTGAAGGATATCCGCTTTCGGGCTTATAATACCAATAATGACAGTTCTCTGATATCGCATAGTCGCCCGCATTTTTGTTTAATTCATTGAAGAAATACGATGATGAACAAGCATTGGAACACTGCCCATTTGGGACACGCTTCAAATCAGCCACCTTACTTCCGTTTTGATAAAACTCAACCCTCCAGTTCACATCGTCATCATTCCAAAGTTCGGCAACAAAACATCCTTTTAAAGCAGAATATCCTTTGGCTTTTATGTTTGATGTTCCGCCTATTCCACCATTATACCACGTGTATTCATAGCCTTTAGTCCCAGCATATACCTGATTCCCATCATATACCCGCATTTGAAAATCCATATCATGCCCTACAGCTTTTTCGACCCAGTTTACTATACTGTTCCCCTTTACTTCATAGATGCTGTATGCGTTGGGTGAGCCATCCAAATTTGAATGACAGTTCCAGAAGCAACCACAAGCAGCTGCATGAATATGCTCATATATCGGCATGCCGCCTCTGCATACATAATCGGAATGAACCCAGTTTTGAGGGAAATGCCGGTGCCCGGACATGATATGAGCCTCGTGAAATTCCGTCAATAATCTCAGCACATCATCATAATACTTGTCTTTATTGATGAGCCCTCCGCCGCTTACTTTTCCTTCCCTGAATGGAATGTGCAGGTTCAGAATAACCAACTTGCTTTCCTTGTTATCTACGTGAGACAAGTCTTCTTTTAACCATTTCAACTGCGTTGCCGTAAATCCACCATTGTAAGACCATGTCTTACCCGTTGTTGACTTGCAGATGACGCTCTCAAGTGTAACGATGTGCACGTTCCCTACATTTAGCGAGTAATCCGTCGGGCCAAAGTGAGATATATAATTAGCGACTGCAGCATACTGCGTGCGTTCCTTAGCATCGTGGTCATGATTGCCGATAGCTTGGAAAATAGGAAAATACCCGTTATAATCCTCCAGACCAGACATAGCGGATTTCATGGCCGTCCACATATTCGGCGTATCATGGACAATGTCGCCCATTGTGCATGCAATAACATTTTTGTATTTGCCGGAAACTTGGCTGGCTTTCAGTGTACTCTTCAAGTCTGCCAATGTCTCATTTATATATCTGTTCACATGGCTGATGTTGGTAACTTGAGGATCGCCGATTGCAACATAAGTAAATTCATCTGACATCGAATCGTCCGGCGTAAGTTCAAAGTCATTCCTATTGAGTTTCTTATAATCAAATGTTTTTGTAGAATAGAATGCAGGCAAGTGGGTTTCGCTATCCAAAGCAACCTTGTAACCAGCCGGTAACGAATAGTAAATGTTTCGACAATACCTATTGGCCACCATCTGATATACACCATTTTTATCAGTTACCGTATATGAATATCCATCCGTAACCGGCACGCCCGGTATGCCTTGACCTGTGGAAGAATCTTTTATCAAACCGCATGCATTGATGCCTTCTGCCAACGCTGTGCCGTTTATTGAATTATCATTTGAAGGAGTCCCCCCTGGGGAGGGCTCCTTACTACAACTCAAAAGTAATGCAATTATCAAAAAACTATTCAACCATCTACTCATACGAAATAAGTTCAATTTTAACATGATCAAGGTAGAAACGATTTTGACCGGAAGCGACAACGGAGCGAGTGCCCCCGATGGCAATTCTAGATGTCGGTTTCACGTGTTCCAATGTCACCTCATACGTGTGCCAGCCATAATCCGCCTCTGACATTTCCACCAATGTTTCCGTTTTGGTCACATTGCCATAATACTGTTTCAAATAATTATTGGCATCAATGGTCGTGCCGTCCAAGACATATACAGCTTTCGTTTTTGTATCATATTCTCCTGTCTTTTCCTCATTGTAATTGCATGCAACAAATGTCACCTTGACTTTTGCCTCACCTTTCAAACTTGACAGTTCAGGAGTTGCCAAGATTCCTAATTTTTGTCCAGCTCCCATTTTCACCATTCCTGGACGCACACAAATTGTACCTTTGGTCGCTTTTGAATTTTCATTCAACTGGCCCCAACTCTTCAAACTTTCAATGTTTCTGACACATTTCCCCACGCTATTGAACAGGCCATATTCATTGTGATACTTACAATAGTTGAATTCATTTGCAACTTCTGTAAGACTGAACGCTTTATCTCCCGTTCTATCGCCTGTCGGGAACGAGAACGCGGTTACAGTGCCACGGTCTTTTCTGGATATTCCCGCACACAGATGAACCATGTCACCGCCCCAGCATATTCTGTCAAAATTCTCACACAACAAAACATCTCCAACTTCTGCAGACGCTGCAGCACCTATCATTACCGTATCATCAGCTAGTGTATGATATTTTACCACATCACTGCTCGGATTTCCTTTATCAGAATTATAGCATGTAACCCTACAGTAGTAGTCTGTGTCAGGTTCCAATTCGGAAAAAACAAATCCGGGAAAGAAATCAGCCATCTTTGCAAACGTCCTGTCATGAAGCGAGGACGGAAGGTCAAGAGCAACTTGAAGATCGGAACATGCCGCATCTTTATATAATTCGACCTTGAAGTTATATGTAATATCTACGCTTCGGTCAGCGAATGCCGTCGTTGAATAATTAACGGCCAATTGTCTGGAGGAAGCCCAATTAAGAGATGAAGAAGGCTTTTGAACGACATCTACGGTCTCATTGACGATTCCTGCTCCAAATCTGATTACTGCAAGTGAGTCACCGGTCATAATCCACGTCCAGTCAGAATACTTGGCATCGTGATAATTAGCACGAGCCCTGACATGATACTTCTGCCCTTTCTTGAATCCTGAAAATATCGCGGCATCATTTATAGCGTCGCTTTTGAGAACGATCTGACTAGGAGGATTAACGTCTAGTCCTATCTTGTCCTTTACCAGTTCAACGGTAAATGAAACAGCGCCGGAATTCAATGCTTTAGTAGCATCCCAATATACCGACAAATCAGTGTCTGTAGAGTTCACTTCATCGTATTCAAGATTCTCTGGACGGGCAAGTGATTTATCCAAACCATATCCTACGTCTTTCGAACACGACATTGACAGTACACCTATGATAATCAATAATATATGTTTAGTGTTGTTCATATCGATCAAATTTATTTCCAAAGTTCATTCTGAGCCAAGTTCTGATTTACATCAATTGCCGATTGCGGTATAGGTTTGAGATACATCTTCTCTTTCCACACTCGAGGTGTTTGCTCAAACACCAAACAGCCATCGGAATCTACAGAAACATACTTGTTATCTGAAAGGACGATATATTGAGTATTAGCTTGAGCCGCTACCGGATTCTTCACAATGCTGATAAACTTGGTAGAACTGCCGTTAAGAGGCTGAACCGTTCCAACCGGGCAGTAAATACCTCGCCACGCCCTCTCTATAAGATGTCCCAAGTGCCATCTCATAAGGTCTTGGTACCTGAGATTTTCCATAAATAGTTCCGTTCCACGTTCGCGCCGTATTTCAAGTAGCCATTTGTCTGTAACCGTATTGTCAAAATATGAAACAAGGTAAGGGTCTGCTTCCGTTGGTGCAATGGAACTTACACCAGCTCTCGCACGTAACAATGCAATTGTAGCTTTCCAATCATCCTCAGTGAACTGCCCCAATTCGGCTTTTGCTTCAGCGTAGTTCAACAGGACTTCCGCATAACGCATTACAGGAATTGAGTTGTAACTCGTTGTGGTACTTTCCAATGAAGAGTCGTCAATATTGAACTTGATAATCTGATAACCGGTTCTGGTAACATTGAAATTAGGTACGGCTTCAGACATTTTGCCTCCCTGAAGTTTTGCATATGTCGGAGTGATGATAGTCTGGGCAATACGTGCATCCCTATTCGGGTTCAGTTCTTCGCAATAAGAGTTTGTCTTATACGATTCATCATCAGTATATCGACTGCCATCTCTATTGAGATACGTATTCAGAAAATCTTTAGTCATCGACCAGCATGAACCGGAAGTGGCCGAGTTGAAATACCATGTTGTAGGATGCATTACAACACCTTCGATATACTCTCTAGCCCATAGTATTTCATCATAGTTTACAGCCTCACTATTGAAGATTTTCCTATACTGAGTATTGACATTTGAAGCATTGTTTTTGATAGAATAGACCTTGCTGTCCATGATGAACTTGCAGGCAGCTACGCACTCATTAAGAAAGTCATCGGCAGATTCAAATTCGGTAGTCCACGCCTTTTGGCATGAAGGTTCTACACTATGATACTTTCGATATGTACCCTCATATAAACAGATCCTTGCCTTCAATGCATTTGCGATGTAACCGTTAATTACACCATGATTGACATATTTGTCAGTCACCAGGCAGTATTTTGAAGCATAGTTGAGATCTTCTAAAATCATATGCATCACATACTCTCTAGAGTCCCTGGTTTTGTAAAGCATTCCGTCATCTTCAGGATCAATTGGTTCTGAATACCAAGGTACTGCTCCGAAGTTCTTCACAAATGAGAAATAGTGCCAAGCTCTCCAAAAACGCCCTACTCCCTCATAATGATTCAGAATTTCTTCGGAAACGCCAGGGGTTTCTCTCAAGTGTTTGAGGAAATAATTAACGTTGTAAATTGGTTTCCAATTTGAAATCGACCAGCCGGCCTGATCGTTTGGAGTCCAACTGCCTGTATAGAAAGTGCTTTGGTTTATTCTTGCTACATAATCAGCGTCGGCATCTCCATAAGTGAGAGATGCTACGGATGGCGTGTAACTGTCTATGAAACCGTTAGCGTAGATTTCCAATGAACTTTCATTATAGAACCACTCATCCGCTTGGATTTTTGACGGAGAGGTTTTATCCAGAAAGTCCTCGCACGAGGTCATTGCAACAGTACATATCGCAATGAGTATTAATAATTTATAAATATTATGGTTCATATGGATTTATTCTAAAATGTAAGATTGACGCCAAATGTAACAGATTTGAGCATAGGATAACTGTAGCCGTCTGCTTTTCCTTGTGAGTTATATATACCGTTGAAATCTGAATCTCCTGAAGATATGACCTCAGGGTCAAATGTCGTGGTCCATTTACGCATCGGAGTGAAGGTCAACAAATTGTCTCCTGAGACATAAACCCTTAGCCCATCAATTTTCATTTTTTCGACAATCTTCTTCGGGAAGGTATAGTCAAGAGTAATGTTCTTCAATCTGCAATAAGCAGCATTCACAAGGAATCTGTCATTTGGAACCTTTGTCAATGTCCCCTTTTTATCTGTTGCCATGTATGAAGAAATCTTAGGCCAGAAAGCATCGGGATCAGGATCCTCTTTTGTCCATTGATTTCCAATTTGCGATTTAGGCATCATTGAATATGGCCTGGCGTATTTTCCCCAGAACATACCGGAGTTTACACTTGGATACCAATCACGTTTTCCAACACCTTGGAAAAATACACTGAGACCAATACCGTTCCACGATGCATTGAGATTGATACCATAACAATATCTCGGGTTGGTATTACCGATAATCTTCATATCTCCCGGATCATCCTTAGTGTTTTTACCGTAATTGATGAAATTATCTTCATTTGCATCCTCGAATTTCAAATCTCCAGGTTCGAATTTGTTGCCGCGTCTGTTTTGCGTGAAAAAGGTACTTTGATCCGCCCATGAAGCAACCTCTGCATCGCTTTCAAACAAGCCGACTACATGCATACCCCAGATTTCACCCAGCTCCATCCCTTCGTAGTAGTCTGTCAATAACTTTGTCTCATTATTATACTTGTCTATAAAGGATCTGCTATCCCATAACATCGCTTTGATGCCATATGAGAAATTCTTCGAACCTGCTTTGAATGTATCTCTCCAGCCAAGACTGAGTTCCCAACCATTGGTTGTCATATCAGCATAATTGCCTTTTGGTGCGTTGTTGCCATATACCGCAGGGAGAGTCTTTCCTACCGTAAACATATCCACGGTTTTCTTTTTATACAAATCTCCGACAAAGGACAATCTTCCATCCAGAAAATCCATATCCAAGCCAACATCGTAGGTGGTAGCCTTTTCCCAAGTCAGCCCATCAGGAATTGGAGCTGGCGCGCTTGTAGTATTGACCTTCTTTCCGTCGATGTACACAGTTGACTGACTGATTGACATATTCTGGGTATATGCGTATGCTGCAACTGCCCCATTTCCAAGAGTACCTGCCGAAAGGCGAAACTTCATGTTCGTCAACCATGGTTTTGCCCAAGTCATGAATTTTTCCTCTGACAGTCTATAGCCAAATGACGCCGAAGGGAACACTCCCCATCTTGAGTTCGCAGGGAACTTGGAAGAGCCATCGTAACGGGCACTTGCTTCGAACAAGTATCTGTCTTTCAAATTATAATTGACTCTGCCAAAAAAACCTATAAATGACCAATCGAGACTGCCGTAATCATTCAGGTAATACACGTCGGCTTCCGTCAAATTGAAATTGGCTTTATCTTCGCGGATGAGATTTCTCTCCAACCCCACCGTTCCATGTTTCTTTAGGGACTCAATGTTATAGCCAGCGGTCAATTTGAAAGTATGCACAGGCTTAAGTCTTGGAGTAAAGGCAAAGAAACCTTCTTCCTTGATATATTCCTGACGCGTCCACAACTCCTCATATGAATCCCATGACGGACGCGAAGATTCTATATTCGGGCCATTCTTGAAGGAGTAGATATTCGTTTTTCTATTTCTAGTTGACTGATTGAAAGCATATGACAATGATGTCTTGAAATCAAGAACATCCTTGACGATATGGAACGTATTGGTAAAAGTATCACCAAGTTTGAACGCTTCATCCAATTGGTAGCTTAATCCCGTCTTGAATGCGGAATAACCCACGCATACAGCGGCATCAGTAAAACTTCCGTCAGGATTATATGGGACAGTCATCGGATAGGCCTGATGTTCAATCTGGCCTTTTACATTCTGTTCAATTTGGAATAAGACCGGCTGTTTGTAGTATGTCCTATAAAAATTGAGATCATTCTCCATTGTCCACCACTTCTTGACATTTGCGACAACCTTTGCATGAACATTTGCTTTCCAATAGTGGTCATAATCAGTATTGTATATTCCTTTCTGATCAAAAAATTTACCGGATACAGAATATCTGACCTTATCGGAGCCCCCACTTACGTTCAAATCATGCTGAGTATTGTAGGTGTGGTCCTTATACAGAAGCCTAAACCAGTCCGTATTTCCATAATACTGATATTTTCCATCACTCCCGACACCTACGGATTCGTGATAGTATTCATATGTAGGGTCAAGATATCTCTTCTTGAGTTCTCTAAACCATGAATCCGAATATGGGAACAAGTTGTTGAATCCGGTTGGAGTTGTGCCATAGCAACCTTCGTAGCTGGCCAAAGCCTGCTCTGTCCAATATACGGGATCCGTAACATAATCATACTTGACGGTATTGGACAAGATACTGACTGAACCGTTATATTTTACGACGGCTTTGCCAGCCGAAGGGCTCTTGGTCGTCACGAGTATGACTCCGAATGCTCCTCGTGCACCATATATTGCACATGAAGAGGCATCTTTAAGAACGGTAATGGTTTCGATGTCTTCAGGAATGACATTGTCAAGGCCGCTCTCGACACCATCGACAAGTACCAATGTAGAACCGCCTGAACCGATACTTTGGGTAGCTCCACGAACATTCAATGATGCCGAATGATTAGGTTTTCCATCACGAAATTCCAATGTCAATCCTGGTATCTGACCTTGTAAAGCGCGTACGGCACCGGAATTGGCTCTAGTATTCAGGGTTTCGCCCTTGATTTGCTCAACAGCTCCGACGAGGTCTTTTCTTCTCTGTGTACCATAACCCACTACTACCACTTCATCCAGATAGTTGTCTTCGTCAAGTGCTATTTCAATGTTGTTTTGATTGCCGACAACTATGGTTTTGTTCTTGAAACCAATCATTGAGACAATAATTTTTTGAGAAGGCAGAACTTTTATTGAAAAGTGTCCCGCATTGTCTGTAGAAGTAGCATTCTTACTGCCTTCTACATATACGAAAGCGCCTACAACCGGATCGCCATCGCGGTTTGCAATTACCTTTCCTGATAAATCAAACGCTGTCCGCGATTGTCCTATAGCTATCAATGAAACCATTGTGAAGCTTATTAACATGAGTAATAATTTCCTCATACAGTTCTTATTTTATTTGATGAATATATCTCTTAATTGTACCCGACATCAGTTTCCTCCTGAAACTATTATGCAGCCGAGGCCGGCTATGAAGAACAGGAACATGACGGAGAGCAGTCCGTAAACGCTCTTGGAGCCGCCTTTGAATTCTTTCCAGATGAACACGCCCCAAATCGCTGCAATCATAGGAGCGCCCTGGCCCAATGCGTAGGATACGGCTGCTCCGGCCTTGCCTGAAGCGATGTAGCTGAACGCTGTACCGAGACACCAGATAGCACCGCCGAGAACACCTACGAGATGAGTTTTAAGCGAGCCGCTGAAATATGCCTTGTAGGAAACAGGCTCGCCCACAAATGGGTGACGCATCACGAATGTATTGAAAATGAAGTTGCTGAGGAACACGCCCACGCTGAAGATGAAGATAGCGCTATATGGGGTGAGCATTCCTTCTGCAGGATGCGCGAAATCATTGAGATCCATAGCCTTGGCCACAAATCTGTAGAACAGGGACATCAGCACGCCGGCTACGATTGCCAGCATGATGCCTTTACGGCTGGCTGCCTTGTCTTCGTCAGATGACTTCTGGACTTTTCCTGATGCTATACCGTTACAGATGATGGCTACCACGATGAGTGCGACACCGATGAACAGAACCACCGGATCACCCTTAGGCGCACCTATATAATTTATTATAACTCCCAAGACTAGGGACAATCCTACTCCGAGCGGGAACGCCACAGACAAGCCGGCGATGGATGTAGATGCGGAAAGCAGGATATTCGAAGCATTGAAAATAACGCCTCCGATGATTACGCTCAAGACATTGGACATCTTGACCTGAGCGAGGTCCTCGAGGAACGGGCGACCCTCCTGACCGAAACTTCCCATAGTAAACGATATGACAAGCGAGAAAAGCAACATACCGATTACGTAATCCCAGTAGAAGAGTTCATATCTCCAACTCTTGGATGCCAATTTCTGTGTATTTCCCCACGAGCCCCAGCACATCATGGTGATGAAGCAGAAAACCACAGCAAGGGAATAACTGTTGACGATAAACATAGCAGTAAATATTAATTGTTATTCATTATATAATCCACTTCCTGTCTTGACGGAACTGAATCCTGTGCCCCTGGACGCTGGACGGCGATAGAAGAAGCAACTGTAGCAAAACGGACTGCATCATAAATATCCTTCCCTTCGGACAATGCCACGCAGACGCCGCCGCAGAACGTATCCCCAGCCGCAGTCGTGTCCACCGCATTGACCTTCCTGGCCGGAATAAAGGTAGTCTCTCCGTCACAGACAACTGAACCCCGGGAGCCCATTGTGATAATAATCTCGCGTACACCTTTACTCTTCAATAGATTAGCCGCCTTGCCGGCTGTCTTGAGATCAGTTATGTCAATGCCAGAGATTGCAGATGCCTCAGTTTCATTAGGTATCAATATCGAGACACACCGCAGAAGTTCCTCGGGGAGCTTCGTGGCGGGGGCTGGGTTGAGGACGACTTTTACGCCGCTCTCATGGGCTATTTCTGCAGCACGCACGACAGCGGGCATTGGGATTTCCAATTGAAGGAGGAGCATCCCGGCGCTTCTTATTATATCTGCGGAAGCGTCGATGTCTTCGGGAGTGATGTCCGCATTTGCTCCAGATGCCACTACTATCGAGTTCTCAGCCAGCGAATCGACTGTTATCAATGCTATTCCGGAGGGTTTGTCGGAGTAAAGGATGCGCGAGACATCCAGGCCGCATGAGCGGTAATGTTCCAATGCTTTTTCACCGAACATATCCTTGCCCAACTTACATATGAAGGATACGTCTCCTCCTAATCTTCTGGCAGCAACCGCCTGATTGGCTCCCTTTCCTCCGGGGCCCATGCGAAAGTCATCTCCCAGTACCGTCTCTCCGGGCTTTGGAAGTTTGATTGATTTCACTGACATGTCGGTATTGCTGCTTCCGATTACCAGAATCTTTTTACTTGTCATCAGTTGTGTCATTAATAATGTGATACTTGAACGTAGTGCAGCATTGTCATTATGCGCAATCGTTTTAGCAAATATACGGGCATTGCGCAAAGAAAATTCGCTTTTTCGCTACTTTTTTGCCTTTCTTTCGCAAATTTCCTGCGCAAAAACGATTCAATATTGCGCTATATTTTCATATATTTGCGCCAAGCACTAAAAAAGATTCCAATATGAAAGAGACACTTGCAGGCCTTGCGGCAAAGACCGGATTTTCAATAACGACCATATCCAGAGTTCTCAGCGGGAAGGCTGACCAGCATAGAATCAGTCCTGAGACCAGAGAAAAAATCTTGACAGCAGCCAGGGAAAACAATTATTTTCCAAATCTTGTTGCGCAAAATCTCAGGACAAACCGCACAAACACCATCGGCTTGATGCTGCCTTCCGTAGCGAACCCTTACTTTGCCGACATTGCAAGTTCAGTAATCGAGGAAGCCCGGCACAGGAACTACACCACTATCGTTCTGGACTCTGCAGAAAGCCCGGAACTGGAAAAAGACGGAATTTCCTCCCTTATGTCCAGACAAGTGGACGGCATCATTGCGGTTCCATGCGGCGACGACCCGTCACTTTTTGAGGAAATCAACAGGAAATTCATCCCGGTAATTCTCATTGACCGTTATTTCTCAAATTCAATGCTGCCGTACATCACCACAAACAATTACCTGGGAGGAATCGATGCCATCAACTTATTGATAATGAATGGGCATACCAACATAGCGTGCATCCAAGGAGTGGTCAATTCCCTGCCGAACAAGAAGCGAGTGGCAGGATACTTGGCTGCATTGGACAAGGCCGGCATCAAAGACAAGGCTCTGGTCGTGGGCAATGATTTTTCGATCCAAAACGGTTATCTGGAGACAAAGCTTCTTCTGAACAAGACAGACAGGCCAACAGCGATTTTTGCCCTGAGCAATACCATAATGCTCGGAGCATTCCGGGCAATCCGCGAGGCCGGATTGAAAATACCCGAAGATATTTCATTGGTAGCGTTCGACAATAATATCTATATGGACTACATGACCCCGGCGATTACACGCATTGGACAACCCACCGAAGAAATGGGCAAACTTGCCACAAAGCTCCTGTTCGAATGCATCTCATCCGGAGAGCGCAGCACCACGCAGATAGAACTGTCTCCAACCCTGATCACCGGAGCGTCAGTAGGTCTATTGTACATTTAAATTTCTTTCCTGATAGCGGCAATGGCCATCCGCAGGACACCGTACGGAATCTTCGCGTCGAAATGCTCGAAGATTGGTTTCAATGCCTTTTCCTCGGGATGTTCCATGCAATATGCTTCGACCTTCTGCAAAGTATCGCCATCTACAAACTCGAGGACATCGATGTCTCCTGAAGCCACGTAGCGTGCCAGATGACCTTCTATCGTACTCTGATTAAGTCCACGCTTTTCGGCAATCTGCTCTATCGTATTTCCTTGATTATAAAGCTTATAAGAGCATTCGAAGGTGCTCAGTTTTTTGCCGGTATCATCGTGGAGTTCCTCTTTTTTCTCCTTTTTCGGTTTATCTTTATTGACCTTGATTTTTTTTACCAGCGCAACCGCTTTCGGCTCAGACTTTTTCTCGTACTCAAAATACTCGTAGCAAGAGGAGAACGCGAGCTCTTCCACAGGTCTGGAGATGTAGTTCATATACGCATCCACTGCATTGTCCCTCATGAAAACGGAGGCCGAAACCGGCGAACTCAGGACCAGCCCGTCCAATGTACGGCAACGGCTCAGCGCCACATAGGCCTGTCCCGGAGAAAATGCAGCGTGCACATCGATGATGGCCTTGTCGAACGTAAGTCCCTGGCTCTTGTGCACGGTTATCGCCCATGCAGCCTTCAGCGGATACTGCTTGAAACGGCCTATCTGCTTGGATGATATCTCTTTACTCTCCTCGTCGAACTGGTATCGGATATTCTGCCACTCCATCGGCTCGACATCAATTATCGTCCCCGATTCTGCCAGCCTTACGGCAATGCTGTTCTTGTCAATGCTCTTGACCTCACCGAGCGTTCCGTTGATGAAACGCCGTTCCGGATCATTCTTGATGAACATCACCTGCGCACCTTTTTTCAATGTCAGGCTGTCTGCAGTCGGATATGACTCCTCGGGAAACGTGCCTGTCACAGCGGCCACAAACGTATATGGCTTACTGTCAAGCTTTTCCATTTCAGTTTCATTGACATAATCCACCTGCCGGTTATGCGTCATCAGTCTGATATAGCCGTCTTCCGGCTTAGGCGAAAAACCTGGAATATAACGGGCATTGAGGTCGGAAATGTCCTGACTCGTCAATGTGCAATCCCTGGCATGGTTCAGTATGTCGATGAAATGCCCGTCCGTCTGGCGATAGACGTTCTTCAACTCTATGCAGCCGTATTTCATGCTTTTGAGCGCCGCGCTGCTGAAGAAATACAATGTCTTGTAATATTGTCTCAGAAGTTCATCTTCTCCGCCGTGGGCAATAGGCGGGAGCTGCTGCAGGTCGCCGATCATTAGGAGCTGAACCCCGCCGAACGGCTTGCTGTTGCGGCGGATACGTCTGAGTTCCACGTCAATGTGGTCCATCAGATCCGCCCGGACCATTGACACCTCATCTATTATCAGCAACTGGAGATGGCGTATCAGTTCCAATTTAGACTTGTTGATTCTGAAATCAGATTTCGGTTCAATGACTCCCTGCACGAAGGGTCCGAGACCGAACTGAAAGAAGGAGTGAATGGTCATTGCCCCGGCATTGACAGCGGCTATTCCGGTGGGAGCCAACACTATACATTTCTTTTTAGTATAGCGCACCACCTCCCGAAGGAACGTGGTCTTGCCTGTCCCCGCCTTGCCAGTGAGAAACAGACTCATATCCGTTTTCTCCACAAAGAATCTGGCTACATCCAATTCAAAATTTCCTCTTTCCATCTTTCAATATCCGACAAGTTATCCGGACTCGAACAAAGTTAACTGATTTGCTCAAATTCGCAAAGGGATACACGACGGAGGTCTTGCCGTTTCATTTTTAATTACTAAATTCGCGGCAGCTTGATACGTCATCTCAAATACAAGAGCGCATTGGCGCTTGTGTTGTTTGCATTCTTTTTTGCATCGACCAACCTGTTCCCCCATGTCCATGAGGGACCTGACGGACGTATCGTGCATTCACATCCATGGAGCGGAAAAGCCCATAGTCACAGTGACTCCGAGATCCAGCTCCTGCAGATTATCTCTGCGAACATCTATCTGGATAGCGGTCATGCAGAATTAATCACTGCGGAAAGTCCGAGTTTCTCGTTCATTCCTGTGCAGGCATTACCAAAAGTCGTCCAGACGGTTTTTCACCATGTCCTCGGACTGAGGGCTCCTCCTGTGTCGTTATAACCACAACACATTCCAAACATTATTGGAAAAATGAAACGCATAACCTTTTTTTCAGGTCATGTGCAATGTCATTCATACATAAACGATACAGAATCCATGAAATCAATACATATTTTAACCACCCTCATAGTGGCCACATTCGCTGTATGCTTCGGCGGACAGACAAATGCACAGAACAAACAATCAGACGCGAGCATCTCAGGTCATGTCATTGACGCGAAGACAGGCGAACACCTCCCCTATGTCACAGTAATGGTCGGCGGTACACAGCTCGGGATACAGACCTCATCCTCAGGACATTATGCCATCAGGAACCTCCCTGTCGGAAAACACGACATCATAGCATCATTCGTGGGGTACAAAGACGCAAAAGTCTCACTCGACATCGAAGCCGGAAAGTCATACGAGGTGAATTTCAGCCTAGAAGAGGAACCGCTCTCCCTAGACGGAGTCGTAGTCAGCGCCACCCGAAACCGCACATCCAGAAAGATGGCACCTACTCTTGTCAATGTCATAGACAGCCGCATATTCGCCACAACATCCTCGCCTACCCTGGCGGAAGGACTCACGTTCCAGCCGGGAGTCCGGATCGAGAACGACTGCCAGAACTGCGGTTTCACGCAGGCAAGAATCAACGGACTCGACGGACACTATTCGCAGATTCTCATTGACTCCAGACCGATTTTCTCTGCGCTTGCGGGCGTTTATGGATTGGAGCAACTACCAGCGTCAATGATTGACCGCGTGGAAGTGGTGCGTGGAGGCGGCTCAGCCCTGTTCGGAGCCTCAGCAATAGGAGGAACGATCAATATCATAACAAAAGAAGCCATGAGGTCCAGTGCCGGAATAAGCCACGAACTCACTTCCATCGGCATGAGCGGCGCATTGGACAACAATACCAGCATAAATGCTTCCATGGTCACAGACGACGGAAGAGGCGGCCTGTTCGTATTCGGGCAGAGACGCTCGAGAGACGGCTATGACGCTGACAAAGACGGATTTACAGAAATTCCCTCCCTCAACACCACCACTGTCGGCACAAGAGGACATCTACGGATCAATCCTTTCTCGAAACTTAAATTTGAATATCATGGTGTAAAGGAGTACAGACGCGGCGGTGACCGTCTGGACAGACCTGCACATGAGGCACTTATTGCTGAGCAGACCGAGCATATAAACAACAGCGGTTCCATCAGTTATGACGGACAGAGCCAGGATGGCAGGCATATCTGGAATATTTATGTTTCCGCGCAGCACATACACAGAAACAGCTACTACGGAACCGGAATGGACCCGAATGCGTATGGAAAGACGACTGACTTCACGGCAGTCGGCGGAGGACAGTATTCGTACAAGTTCAACCGCCTGTTTTTCATGCCGGCACAACTCACGGCAGGCCTGGAGTACAGTTTCGACAATCTGAATGACATCTCACTCGGATATGACTATAAAACGGCCCAGAAGATAAATATCCTCGGCGCTTATCTCCAGAACGAATGGAAGAACGAACACTGGGGAATTCTTGGTGGTGTCCGTATTGACAAACATAATCTCATCAGCAGGCCGATATTCTCACCAAGGGTCAATATCCGCTACAGTCCGTTCCGTGATCTGAGCTTCCGTGCCATCTATGCCAAAGGTTTCCGTGCGCCACAGGCGTTTGACGAAGATCTGCATGTTGCAGTAGCCGGAGGAGACAGAATAAGAATCAGGCTTGCCGACAACCTCAAGGAGGAGAAGTCTCACTCGTTCAGCACCTCTGCAGACTGGTATCTCTCCTTGGACAATGTATCCATAAATCTTATGGCTGAGGGATTCTTAACCATCCTGAAGGACACCTACTCTCTTAGACAGACAGGAAACAAGACCGACGGCGGGAAGAGCACAATCATGGAGAGATACAATGGTTCCGGCGCAAAAGTCTATGGCTGTACAATGGAAGGCAAACTGGCAGTCTCCAAGATTTTCAGCCTGCAAGGAGGCCTGACCATACAGCGAAGCCGTTATGATGAGGCTCAGGCATGGAGCGATGACGAGAATGTGGCTCCAGTCAGCAAAATGTTCCGTTCACCGGACACCTACGGCTATATGGTGGCATGCTACTCTCCTTTCAAAAACTTCGACATTGACCTGTCCGGCACATACACAGGGTCAATGCTGACACAGCATCTCACGGGAAGCGGAACAGATGTCGATGTAGCTGTCAACACCCCATCCTTCTGGGATATGAGCTGCAAGATAAGTTACGAATTCAATGTCATGAAATCCTGCCGCATCAATCTCCACGCCGGTGTCAAGAATATTTTCAATGCCTATCAGAAAGACTTTGACAAGGGAGAATTGCGTGACTCCGGATACATCTACGGCCCGTCTCTTCCGCGCTCATTGGTCGTCGGAATGGGACTGAGTTTCTAAAGCCGTGCGATTTCCTCTGGCGAGCGTACTGACATTGCTCTCGACATTGATTCCAGCATTCGGCCAGACCGGCCTCTACTCATATGACGGAGGTTATTTTCTGAGAAACTGTTCGAATTGGGAGGAGTATCGTCCGGCTGAAAGACATGAGGTCTGGAACGAGTATGAGCAGGTGAAGACAAACGGCAAGTTTCGGTTCTGAAAGCATGATTCTCATGTGGTTCCTCGGTGTCCCATCCAGCGACAGCAAGGAATTCGTTCTGTATAAGGATGATGACAAGACGGATGAGGTCCTGTCATACATCATTGATGCCGACGGTAAGATTGTCTGCACGGTAAGAGGTATTTCGGGACTGACTGCCACTTCTACCGGCCAATTGGGACAGAATGGTAAATTTTACCCATTCCGCAGCACACAAAAAAATAACAGGCGTCTGGATCTATACTCGCCGGAGCCCGCTATCCCTACTATTCTGAACCAATGAGCATCCGAAGAAGCCTGTGGGTGACTATATAATAAATTGATATACAATTAATTATATGAGTTTAGGGTAAAATACTAATATGCTCATCACCCTGATTTTTTATGGGAGTGAGCATATTGGATAGTGAGTTA